>OBXH01000176.1_pt1 | contig 86081 bp, 73 predicted proteins | sample 1538101 | NCBI WGS metagenome assembly OBXH01 (sample SAMEA2580141, study PRJEB22360) | human gut metagenome | biome: human gut; feature: human-associated habitat; material: faeces | place: Denmark | collected 2008/2010 | reverse complement strand
GGCGTCGTCTCCGGGGGCCACCCCCACCCCGGGGCCCCGCCGCTACGGCGGGCGCGGGCTGATGCAGCAGCTCAAAGAAGAGGTCACAGCCAAAGGATACGCCTATGTGGACTGGAACGTCTGCGCCGAGGACGCCGTAGGCGGCAAGCCCAGCGCAGGCACCATCTTCCGCAACATCGTGCGGGAGACCGGCGAGCAGACCCAGTGCATCGTGCTGATGCACGACTCGGCCACCACCCACACCACAGCTGAGGCCCTGCCCGACATCATCCAGTGGTACAAGGACAACGGCTTCGCCTTTCTCACGGTAGCACAGGCCGTTCCTCTACCCGCAGCATAGCAAAAAGCCCCGGAGGGCCTGCCAGACGGCAGACTTTCCGGGGCTTTGGTGCGTAGAAGCAGCTTACTCAGCAGCCTGATTGAAGAGAGCAAAGGCGCGATAAGCCATGTAAAGGTCGGTCTTGTGGATGACCTCGAAGGGAGAGTGCATGGACAGCACAGGCACACCGATGTCGATGACGGGGATGCCGCGGTTGGCAACATACTTTGCGATGGTGCCGCCGCCGCCCAGGTCGAGGCGGCCCAGCTCACCGATCTGCCATGCAACGTCGTCGGCGTCCATCATGCGGGTGACATAGCCCACCAGCTCGGCAGAAGCGTCGTTTGCAGCGCTCTTGCCGCGGCTGCCGGTGTACTTGAACAGCGCGATGCCGCGGCCTGCGTAGGTGCCGTTCATCGGCTCGAAAGCGCTGGCCCAGCTGGGGTCGTAAGCAGCGGTGACGTCGGCGGACAGGCAGACACTGTTGCGGAATGCAATGATGTCGTCCTGACCAGCGGTGCGGCACAGCTCCTGCATGAAGTGGAAGACGTACATGCTCTGCATACCGGTGACGCCGTCGGAGCCGATCTCTTCCTTATCGGTCAGGACGCAGACGGTGGTGAAGGCGGGATTCTTGGTGGCGATCTCGGCCATCAGAGCGGGATAGGCATCGACGCGGTCGTCGTGGCCGTAACCGCCGATCATGGAGCGATCGAAGCCGACGTCGCGGGACTTATAGGCAGGCACGATCTCGATCTCGGCGCGGGCAAAGTCCTTTTCGGTGATGCCGTACTTCTCGTTGAGGAGGATCATGGTGTTCAGCTTGACCGCTTCCTTCACATCCTCGTCCTCAACAGCATCGGAACCAATGAGGATATTCAGTTCCTCTGCCTTGATGCCGTCGCTCAGCTTCCGCTCGCCCTGCTCTGCACCCAGATGAGGCAGCAGGTCGGTGATGCAGAAGACGGGATCATTCTCGTCCTCGCCCACATTCACCGAGACGGTGGTGCCGTCTGCACGGGAGAACACGCCGTGGATGGCCAGCGGCATAGTACCCCACTGATACTTGCGGATGCCGCCGTAGTAGTGGGTCTTGAAGTAGCTGAAGTGGTCGGACTCGTACAGCGGGGTCGGGCGCAGGTCCAGACGGGGGCTGTCGGTGTGAGCGATGACCAGATGGAAGCCGTCCTCGAAGCTGCGGGTGCCGATGGTGGAAGCCACGATGGCCTTGCCCAGCTGGCTGAAGTAGACCTTGTCGCCGGGGGCGTAGGTCTTCTTCGGGTCGAACTGCTGGTAGCCAGCGTCCTTGAGCATCCGCTCGCTCTCGGCGGCTACCTCGCGCTCGGTCTTGCCGGCATCAAGGAATTTCTTGTAGCCCTCAGCGAATGCGCGGGCCTCCTGCTTGACGGCGGCGGACTTGTCACCGGCGTAAGCGGGTTTAAACAGCAGCTTTTCAGCCAGCTGCTGGTTCGGAGTTTTTTCTGCCATAGGATCTCTCCTGCCTTTCTGTTTTCTTACACTTTGATTTATCAAAAACCAGCGAGGGCTTATCCTCTCCGGTTTTCTTCGTTTGTAGTACATCAGTCGCCGTAGAGCCGGGTATAGGCGGCGTAACCGGCGGTGATCTTTTCGACGTAGTGGTGCATCTGATTGTACGGAAAGCCCTTCAGCGTCTGCCCGTCCGAGGAATGCTCCTCCATCCGCAGCAGATTATCCACCGTCCCCCACCCGCTGTGGTAGGCGGCTGCGGCCGTGGCCACATCGCCGCCGTACCGCTCCATGCAGAGATGAAGGTAGTAGCAGCCGAAACGGATGCTGACCGCAGGGTCGTAGAGGTCATCGAAGGTCAGGCCCTCGTCGGGCGCGATCTTGCTGCGCAGCCAGATGAAGGTCTCCTCCGTCATCTGCATCAGCCCCCGGGCATCGACGCTGGAAGTAGCAGCAGGGTCGAAGCCGCTCTCAGTGCGGATAAACGCATAGACCAGCAGCGGGTCGAGGCCGTATTCGGCGGCCCACTGCTCCACCTGCTGGCTGTATTTGCGGGGGTAGAGCAGCTGGTCGGCCTTCCGGGCGAGGGGCGGCAGCATCGCCAGTATCACTGCCGCGATGCAGGCCAGGACCACCAGCCTGCGCAGCAGTCGGAACAGCTTTTTCAAGTGCGGCACCCCTCCCCGATGAGCGTATCACACAGCTCGTTCGCCGCCTTCGCCAGCGCCTCGCGGGTGGAGGTATTGGGGAGGATGTAGTCCGCTCTGGCGGTCAGAACCGCCTCCGGCGTCTGGGCGTTGAGACGGCGGGCGGCCATCTTAGGCGAGATGCCGTCCCGGGCAGCGATGCGCTCCACACTGACCTCAAAAGGGGCCGTGACCACACAGAGCTTATCGCACTCCGCTTCTGCCGCCGTGCCGACGATGACCGCACCGTCCAGCACAAAAAGCTTCGCACCGGCACGAAGAGCGGCCTGTTTTGCGGCACGGATGCGGCGGACGATCTCCGGGTGGGTCAGCGCGTCCAGCGCCGCTTTCCCCTCGGGGGTCGCAAAGGCGCGGTCGGCCAGCAGGCGGCGGTCGAGGGTGCCGTCTGCCCTTATAATATCCGCCCCGAAGCGCTCCGCCAGCTGGGGCAGCAGCGGAGAGCCGGGAAGCAGGATCTCGCGGGAGAGCTGGTCGGCGTCTGCCAGCGGGATGCCCCGGGCCGCAAAAACCGCAGTGACGGTGGATTTGCCGCAGCCGCTGCGGCCGGTGATGCCCAACGTCATCATAGCTCGATCACCCGGAACGCGGCCGCACGGATAAGACGGTTATAGACCGCCATCGACAGGCCATCCTTCTGAGGGCAGCGGGCGTAGACTACGGCATCCCCCTGCTCATCCAGCGCACGCAGAGAGCGGAAGATGTGTCTGGCCTGATCGGCGCCGTTCCCCTCCCGGCCATACTCCACGCAGGGAACTCCCAGCTTTTCGGCCTCGCCGGTAAAACAGAGGCAGCTGGGTCTCTCGGCGGCGTGGGCGTCCACATAGGCCTTGAACTGCTCGAAGGTGCCATCCAGAAGGGTGACATCGGCCTTGGGAGCATAATGTTTATACTTCATGCCGGGGCTGCGGACGACCGCACCCTCCGGCAGCTTTTCGAGGATGGCTTTGGAGACTTCCACCTCCTCGCCCAGCGCACGCTCGAGATCCTCCAGCGTGATGTGTCCGGGGCGGAAGAGGGTGGGCTTCTCACCCACCACCGACACGACGGTGGACTCCACGCCCCAGTCGCACTCGCCGCCGTCGAGGATGAGGGGCAGGCGGCCATCCATGTCGGTAAAGACATCCTGCGCATTGGTGGGGCTGGGCTTGCCGGAGAGGTTAGCCGACGGGGCTGCAAAGGCACAGCCGCTGGCCTCAATGACAGCCCGGGCCACCGGGTGGCTGGGCATACGGATGCCCACGGTATCCAGACCCGCGCAGCACTCCGCTGCCACCTCGGGGCCGCGGGGCATGATGATGGTCAGCGGCCCGGGGCAGAACGCAGCCATCAGCAGCTGGGCGCGCTCGGGCACCTCGCTGACGAGGCCGTGCAGCATCTCGGGGCCGGTGACATGGACGATGAGGGGATTGTCCTGCGGACGTCCCTTCGCCACGAAGATCTTGCTCACGGCCTCACCGTTGCGGGCGTCGGCCGCGATGCCGTAGACCGTCTCGGTGGGCAGAGCCACCAGCTCGCCCCGCCGCAGAAGCTCGGCGGCGCGGGCAATGCCCTCCGCGTCCGCCGGGCGGACTTCAGTTTTGATATTCATACGAATTATCGCTCTTTTCTGATGTAAAGCGGTTAAACTTTACAGATGTTCGTGCGCAATATGCGCAGGTTTATGCGTTCAATTTTTGCAGTTTCTCGGCCTGCTCACGGGTGGCGAGGGCGTCGATGATCTCGTCCAGATTGCCGTCCATGATCTTAGCGAGGTTGTGCACCGTCAGGCCGATGCGGTGGTCGGTACAGCGGTCCTGCGGGAAGTTATAGGTACGTATCTTCTCGCTGCGGTCCCCTGTTCCCACCTGACCGGCGCGGTCGGCGTTGATGGCATCCTGCTGCTCCTTCTGTTTCTGGGCCAGCAGGCGGCTGCGCAGGATCTCCAGAGCCTTGTCCTTGTTCTGGAACTGGCTGCGCTCGTTCTGGCACTCGACCACCGTGCCGGTGGGGATGTGGGTGACGCGGATGGCGCTGGACGTCTTGTTGATGTGCTGTCCGCCTGCGCCCGAGGAGCGGAAGGTGTCGATGCGCAGGTCTTTCATGTCCAGCGCAAAGTCCACCTCCTCGGCCTGCGGCATCACGGCCACCGTAGCCGTCGAGGTGTGGATGCGGCCCTGCGTCTCCGTCTCGGGGACGCGCTGCACCCGGTGGACGCCGCTCTCGTACTTGAGACGGTTGTATGCGCCCCGGCCATTGACCGCGAAGACGGCTTCCTTCGTGCCGCCAAGCTCGGTCTCATTGAGGTTCAGCAGCTCCATCTCCCAGCCCCGTCCCTGAACGTACATCGTGTACATCCGCACGAGGCTGTGGGCAAACAGCGCAGCTTCCTCGCCGCCGGCACCGGCGCGTATCTCCATGATGACGCTTTTTTCGTCGTTTGCATCCTTCGGCAGCAGCAGAATTTTGAGATTATTTTCCAGCTCTGCCACATCCTGACTCTTTTCGCTGATCTCCTGCTGTATCATAGCTTTAAAGTCCGCATCGAGGGGTTCCTCCCCTTCCAGCAGGGCTTTCGCCTGTGCAAGATGATCCTGCGCAGTGGCAAGGGCGCGGTAGGCTTCCACCACCGGCTCTGCCTCGTGGTACTCCTGCATCAGGCGGCGGAACTGCGCCGGGTCGGCAGCAGTTTCGGGCTGATTGAGACGGACGGAAAGTTCTTCGAACCGACGGCAGACGGCCTCCATTTGGGAAGTCAGATTCGGCATATCAGGCAGTTCTCCTTACAAAACAGTTTCTGAATGTGCTGTGCCGCCGGGCTATTCCTGACCCGGCCGGATGACCTTTTTGATATTCTTCTCGATCTTTGCCCGGGGCAGCATGACCTCGCGGCCGCAGCCCGTGCAGCGGATCTTGAAATCCATGCCCACCCGCAGCACCTCGAAACTGGACGCTCCGCAGGGGTGCTGCTTGCGGGTGAGGATGGTATCGCCGACTGCAATATCCATATTGGCTCCCTTCTGTCTGTCCATAGATGGCACAGGCCGTGTGCCCAATGCATGACACACATCTATAGTATAATCCAAACTCGTATAAAATGCAAATGCAGCCGCATATGGTTTAACCATGCAGCACACCCTGCGCTGCAGCCCAAAAAATCAGAGAAAGAGGAATGAAAGATGATGCAAGCGTTTCGTACTGAAAACAACTACCGCAATGCTTCCCGCCTGAGCGCCGCCGAGCTGCGGGCCGCGATGACCAGCCGCGAAATTTTGCAGAGCACCGCTCTGGCCTTCGACACCCAGCGTCAGCTTCGGTTCGAGCTGGGCGGCTGCCGGGCCGTGATGCCCTTCGGACAGTGCGCCGACGGGGCCGACACCGGCAGCGTGCGGGACATCGCCGTGCTGACGCGGGTGGGTCGCCCCACCTGCTTCGTCATTGAGGGCATCGACACCGACGAAAACGGACAGCCCTTCTACCGGCTCTCCCGGGCTGAGGCCCAGCGGATGTGCAAGGCCGAATACCTCGACCAGCTTCAGCCCGGCGACATCCTGCCCTGCGTCGTGACCCACATCGAGCCTTTCGGCGCGTTCTGCGATGTGGGCTGCGGCATCAGCGCTCTTCTACCCATCGATTGTATGTCGGTGAGCCGCATCTCCTCCCCCGCCGACCGGGTCAGCGTGGGGCAGCAGATCCTCTGCGCCATCAAGAGCCGGGACGCGCAGGGGCGGTTCGTGCTGACCATCCGGGAGCTTCTGGGCACATGGGCCGAGAACGCCGCCGCCTTTACGGTGGGCGAGACGGTGGTGGGCATCGTGCGAAGCGTGGAGGAATACGGCACCTTCGTCGAGATCGCGCCCAACCTCGCGGGCCTCGCCGAGAGCTGCCCCGACCTGCATCCCGGGCAGGCCGTGAGCGTCTACATCAAAAACATCCTGCCCGAGAAGATGAAGATCAAGCTGGTCATCGTCAATCACGCCCTCAGCCAGAGCCACCGCTTCGAGCTGCGGTACTTCATCACCGAAGGGCATCTCGACCACTGGCTCTACTCCACCCCCGAGAGCCGCAAGCGCATCGAGACCGATTTTGCGGACATGGCTTGCAATCCGGCCTGAAACCCTTTATACTATAGATATACTATAGAACACGGGAGATGGGAATAACAATGGCTGCCAACGATGCTTTTACCGCCGGTGTTCGTCCCGGTGGGCTGACCAACAGCACCGAGATCCGACTGCTGCTGTGTTATCTTGTCAAGAATGCCGGGCCGATCACCCGGGCGGAGATCGAAAACGCCCTGATGGAAGAGGCTCTGGTGAATTATTTTGAGATCGGCTCCTGCTTGGACGACATCGCCAAGCAGCAGCTCGTGGTGGTGGACGGCGACCGGTATACCATCACTGACAAGGGCCGGAAGGTGGCGCAGGAGCTGGCCTACGACCTGCCCCGCAGCGTGCGGGAAAAGGCGGTGGCCGCTGTGCTGCGCAGCCAGACATGGACGCGCAAGGAGGCCGAGTACAGCGCCCGCATCCGCGAAAAAGCCGACGGCCACTGTTCGGTGCGCTGTCAGGTGAAGGCGCTGGACAGCGAGCTGTTCTGTCTGGACATCGGCACGCCCGATCGGCTGAGCGCCGAGCTGGTGAAAAAGCAGTTCATCCTCAAGGGCAACGAGATCTATCAGATGCTCATCACGAAGCTCACCGAAGAAGAGAAATGACCGAAATGGCCGCTGCACGAAACCAACGTGCAGCGGCCATTTTTGTTACAGCAGGATGCAGATAAGCCCGGTGCAGCCCTCGTTGATGACCCGCTCCAGCGTCTCCTGCAGGCGGCTTCGAGCCTCCTGCGGCATATGGAGCAGCTTGTTCTGCAAGCCGTCGTTGACCAGCTCGTGGAGGCTTTTCCCGAAGATGTTCGACTCCCACAGGCGGACGGGGTCGTCCTCGAAATCCTGCAAGAGGCTCTGCACGAGGTCTTCGCTCTGCTTCTCGGTACCCACGATGGGGCTTAACTCAGTGTGGATGATTGCCTTCATCATGTGGATGGACGGTGCGCTGGCTTCAAGGCGGACGCCATACCGCCCGCCCTGCCGGACGATCTCGGGCTGCTCCAGCGACAGCTCATCAATGGAGGGCATCACGATGCCATAGCCGGTGGCCTCCACCTGCTCCATCGCGCTGCGTATCTTCTCATAGGCACGCTTCGCTTTTGCCAGCTCGATGATGCAGGGCATCAGCCCGGCCTCGTCGCCGATCTCAAGCCCCGTCTGCTCGCTGAGCACCCTGTAGAACACCTCCGGCTTGAGCAGCACCGTGATGCGCACGATGCCGTCGGCAAGGTCCATCCCGCTGAGGGCGGCGTTCTCCACCGCCTCGCAGTCCAGCACCGCCCGGCCAGAATCCGAGATGTCCTTCATCCGCGCGATCTGCCCGGAGAGCTGCATGGCCGCTGTGTACACCTCAGTCTGGAGCCAATGGCCTTTGTCCAGCATCGTCACCCAGCGCGGCAGGGCAAAATCCAGCTCCCGCACCGGGAACTCGTAAAGCACCCGGCGCAGGATCTCCCCCAGCTGCTCTTCGTCGAGGTCGAGGCAGCTCACGGGCAGCACCGTCCGGCCATAGCTTTCTTCCATCTCCGCCGCCAGCGCCTTTGTCCCGGGGGCATCGGGATGGGTGCTGTTGAGCAGGATGACGAAGGGCTTGCCCAGCGCTTCCAGCTCGTCGATGACCCGTTTTTCCGCCGGGACGTAGTTTTCCCTCGGTATCTCGCTGATGGTGCCGTCGGTGGTGACGACGATGCCGATGGTGGAGTGGTCCCGGATGACCTTCCGGGTGCCGGTCTCGGCGGCGAGGTCGAATGGGATCTCCTCGTCGAACCACGGACTTTTGACCATCCGGGGCTTGTCATTCTCCTCGTGGCCCATCGCCCCCTCCACCATATAGCCCACACAGTCGATGAGCCGGATGCTGCACTCTCCCCCGCCCTCCAGCGCCAGCGGCACCGCCGCCTCCGGGATGAACTTCGGCTCAGTGGTCATGATGGTGCGCCCCGCCGCCGACTGAGGCAGCTCATCGCGGGCGCGGAGCTTTGCGTCCTCCGGCCCGATGGCGGGCAGCACCAGCTTCTCCATAAACTGCTTGATGAGGGTGCTCTTGCCCGTGCGCACCGGCCCCACCACGCCGATGAGGATGTCTCCGCCGGTGCGTGCCCCTATCTCGCGGCAGACTGCCGCCTGCTCGATTCGTTCCTGATTTGCCAAAACGCTCTCCCCTCTCTTCCCGTTTCTGGGTACACTTTATGCGCGGACATGAGGAAAATATGACGCAAAAAAGGCCGAAGCCCCAAGGATCTCTCGGGACTCCGGCCTTTTTTCTCCTACCGTTACACCAGCGTCGGGACAAGCGCCGCCAGCTTTTCGGCCAGCTGTGCGTGACCGTGACGGGTCAGGTGCATGAAATCCACCTGATTGAATGCGCAGTCGGCAGCATCGAGGAAGTGGACGCCCTGCCGCTCGGCGACGATGCGGAACTGCTCTGCCACGCCCTTCGACTTCTCCACGCAGCCCTCGCCCATGACGGCGTCGTGGAAGCCGTCGCCGATGCGGGGCGGGGCCACGACAAGGATGTTGGGGGCTTTGGTGCCCCAGCAGTCCACGCTCTTTGCCTTGAGGATGAGGCGCTCCATCCCTGCACCGATGCAGGCGGCGTTGGCGTTGAACCGCTCCTTGACGTCATTGGTGCCCAGCATAATGATGAGCAGGTCGATGACCTCGTGGCTCTTGAGGAGCGCATAGGCCACGCTCAAAGCGTCCATCGACTCATGGATGGGGTCCACGAAAACCGTCGTCCGGCCCGAAAGGCCCTCTTCCGTCACAAGATACTCGCTGCCCAGCGCTGTTTGCAGCCGACAGGTCCAGCGCTCATCCTCGTTGAAGCGGATGCCGTGGTCGGCGCAGTCCGCCGGGTCGGCGCAATAGCCGTGAGTGTTGGAGTCGCCCAGACAAAGGATATGCTTTTTCATCGTTCCATCTCCCTTTTCAGTTTTCGCCCCGTGACTGGCGGAAGTAGTAGACTGCGCCCACCATGCCGGCGTCGTTGTGAAGCTGGGCGGCGCGGATCTCCAGTCCCTCTGCAAAGGCGGGCATGATGGAAGCCCTCACCTTTCTGGCGATGGGTTCGATGAGCAGCTCCTGCTGAGCGCTGACGCCGCCGCCGATGAGGATGATCTGCGGGTTGAAGATGTGCACCAACCCCGCAAGGCCCTGCACGATCTCGTCCGTCCAGTCCTCGAGAAGGGCGAGGATGATGGGGTCGCCCGCATGGGCCGATTCGAAGATGGCACGGCCATCTCTCCACTTATGATTGCGGGGCTGCGCAGCACGCACGAGGGCCGTAGTGGCAGCATACCGCTCCCAGCAGCCCGATGCACCGCAGGTGCAGAGGACGCCGTCCAGCGCATGGGTACGGTAATGACCCAGCTCACCGCCGAGGCCCCGGGCACCTTCCAACAGCCGTCCGCCGGTCAGGATGCCGCCGCCCACGCCGGTGCCCAGCGTGACACCGATGACGTCCGTATAGCCTTTCGCCCCGCCGACCCAGACTTCGCCCAGCGTCATGCAGTTGGCGTCGTTGGCGACGGTGACGGGCAGGCCGAATTTTGCTTCCAGCTCGGCCTTGATGGGGCTTCCGATGTAGTTGGGCAGGCTGCCGCAAGTGCCCACGACCGTGCCCGTGTGGGTGTCGATCTGGCCCGTGGCCGAGACGCCGATGCCCGCAAGGCTCTGCGGCCTGACATCCTGCTCCTTCAGAAACTGTTCGGAGGCCGAAAGCACGGTCGTGAGGATGGGTGTCTCATAGTAGTCGAAACAGACGCTCTGCTCCGCCTTGGCAAGGACGCGGCCCTCTTCATCTACGATGCCAAGCTTGACGCTGGTGCCGCCGATGTCGATGGCAAGATACTGTTTCATAGTCGTATCTCCGTATCATTTTTATTTTTGCATGGCGTTGATGGCCCCGGTAAAGCGGGCCGTGATCTCAGCCGGGCGGGTGATGGCACCGCCGACGACGAGGGCGAACGCACCGGCCTCCAGCGCCTTGACGGCCTGTTCCGGGTAGTGGATGTGGCCCTCGGCGATGATCTTTGCCGGACACTCTGCGGCCAGCTTGTGGACAAAGTCAAAATCAATGTCATCGATGCCCTTGGTCTCGGGCGTATAGCCGCGCATGGTCGTGCCCACAAAGTCAGCCCCGGCTTCCGCGCAGAGCATGGCATTCTCGAAGTTGTCGCAGTCGGCCATCACCAGCTGGTCGGGGTATTTTTCCTTGATGGCGCGGATGAACTGGGCCGAGGTAGAGCCGTCGGGACGCAGCGCACCCGTGCCCTGCACGGCGAGGATGTCCACGCCGCAGGCTGCCAGCTCGTCCACTTCCTTCATGGTGACAGTGATGTACATCGGCGTGCCGGGGTAATCCTTTTTGATGATGCCGATGACCGGCAGGTCCACCACCTGCTTGATCTGGGTGATGTCCCGGACGGTGTTGGCGCGGATGCCCACAGCGCCACTCATGGCGGCCGCCTTTGCCATCAGAGGCATGACTCCGCCCTCTTTGGTGTAGAGAGGCTCCGTCTCAAGGGCCTGACAGGAGACGATAAGCCCACCCTTGATCTGCTCAAACAGCTTTTCTTTTTCCATATCCATCAGTCCTCCATCCTGATCTTGATGACTGCTTTGCGCACATGGTCACAGCCGGGGCGTGCCACGCCGGGCTTGTGCAGCTCACCGGGGAAGAACAGAACGAACCGTCCCTCGCCCAGCACACCGCTGACGGCGTCCGGACTGGTCCTGAAACCGATGTCTCCCGCAAACTCCCCTGCTTCCTCGCCGGGCAGGTTGGTATAGCCCCAGCCCTCGCCGCCGGTCAGGTCGATCTGAAGGTCGGCGTACTTTTTGTGGTACTCGAGGCGGGCACTGTCGGGGTTCAGCCCGGCCTCCATCACGTTGATGAAGACATTCTCTCCGTCCACCTCGGTGCGGCCCAGCGGAAGATTGCTCAGGTCGTGGGCCACATGGTAGGCGGTGAGGTAGTCGATGGCAGTTTCCAGATTCTTGTGGAGTCCCCGGTAACGGTTCAGGTTCTCCAGTGCGTCGCAGATCATGGTGATTTTCTCCTAACTGATTTTTTTCACAAGCACAAAGAGCGTCTGCCCTCTCCCCTCATGAAGAGACGGAGAGGGGACGCTTTTTTGGTTTTCAGAGCTTTGCGATGGCAGCTTCGATCATGGCCTGTGCCTCGGCAATGACTGCTTCATCCTCCGGGATGAGGCCGGGCATCGGCTCACGGACGCCGCCCAGCTCAAGGCCGTACATCCGGCGCAGGATCTCTTTCTGCACAGCGTAGAGGTTGCCGTGGGCCGAGCACATCTTATAGATGATGCGGTCGGCATCGTACTGGATGGCCTGTGCCTCCTTGATCTCGCCCTTGTTGATGTGGTCGTTCATAGCCAGATACAGCTCGGGCATGACGGCGTAGGTGCCGCCGATGCCGCCGTCTGCGCCGATGACGCGGCCGGAGACGAACTGCTCATCGGGGCCGTTGAAGACCACGAAGCTGCCCTCGCCCCGGGCGGCGACGCCGGCGTCTTTGAACATCTGGATGTCCTGCGTGGGCATCGAGCTGTTTTTGACCGCGACGACGTTGGGGTTCTTGAGCATCTCACCCAGCAGGCTCATGGTCAGGCCGGTGCCGGCCAGCTGCGGGATGTTGTAGATGACGAACTCGGTGTTGGGCGCTGCGGCGGACATATCGTTCCAATACTTGGCGATGGCGTACTCCGGCAGGTGGAAGTAGATGGGCGGGATGGATGCGATGGCGTCCACACCCACGCTCTCGGCATGACGGGCCAGCTCGACGCTGTCAGCGGTGTTGTTGCAGCCGACGTGTGCGATGACGGTCAGTTTGCCCTTGGCTTCGCTCATGACCGCCTCGAGGACGGCCTTGCGCTCATCGACGTGCTGGTAGATGCACTCGCCCGACGAGCCGCCCACATACACGCCCTTGACGCCCTTGGCGATGAGGTGGCGGGTCAGCGCCTTGACGCCCTCGGTGGAGATGTTGCCCTCTGCGTCATAGCAGGCGTAGAAAGCCGGGATCACGCCCTGATATTTGGTGATATCTTTCATTTGTCTATGTCCTTTCTGATAATTTTAATCAAACTCGATGCTCTTCCAAAGCTGCTTTCCTCTTGCGGTGCCCTGCGTTCGCTTAGCCTTTAACCGCACCCATTGCGATGCCCTTGGTGAAATACTTCTGGAAGATAAGGAAGATGATGATGATCGGCACAGCGGCCAGCGCGGCACCGGCCATGATGAGGCCGAAATCGGTGCTGTTCTCTGCCTGCAGCTTTGCGATGCCCAGCGAGATGGTAAGGTTGCTGGTGCTGGACAGCATGATGAGCTGCATGAAGTAGTCGTTCCAGCTGTTGATGAAGGTGAAGATGGCCAGTGCGCCGATGCCCGGCTTGACCATCGGCAGCACGACGCTGATAAAGGTGCGCGCCTCGCTGGCTCCGTCGATGCGGGCCGCCTCCAGCATTTCGGTGGGGATGCCCTCGCTGAACTGTTTCATCAGGAAGACGCCGAAGGGCCAGCCCACGATGGGGAAAATGACGGCCCAGATGGTGTTGTAGAGGTTGAGCGAGCTCATCTCACGCAGCAGCGGGATGAGGATGACCTGCTTGGGCAGGGCCATCGCGCAGACGATGAGAGTGAAGAGCAGTTTACGGCCGACAAAGCGCTTTTTGGCCAGCGCATAACCTGCCATTGCTGCGGTGATGCAGGTGAGGATCATGGACATGACAGCCATGAACACCGTGTTGATCATCCAGCGCAGGGCTGCCGGGGCCGTAGGGCCGATGGAGAAATAGATGGGTTCGCCGTCCGCACTGAACGAGCCGCTGAACGGGACCGCCAGCTGCCACAGGGGTGCGCTCTTGCCGGCGAAAAGCTTCTGGTAGTTGGTCAGCACCCACTGACTGGGCCACCACTCAGGGGTGGTAGAGTTTATAGCCGCGCCGGTCTTGAAGGAGCCGGTGATGATCCAGTACAGCGGGAAGGCGAACAGCACGGCCATGATGCTGATGAGGATGAGGGTCAGGATCATGTAGGCGCTCATCTTTTTCAGCTTGCTGGGGTGACGCTTCAGCGGTTTCTGTTTTTTTGCAGTTGCAGTCATTGCCCGGCACCTCCTTTAATTATCCTGACTGCCAAGCTTGAACTGGACAGCCGACAGGATGGCGATGATAACGGCCAGTACAACGCCCATTGCGTTGCCGTAACCATAGCGGTAGAGCTTGAACGCGGTGTAGTAGATATAGTACATGATGGTATCGGTGCTGTGGTTGGGGCCGCCGGAGGTCAGCAGCTGGATCAGCGCGAAGCACTGGAAGGAGTTGATGGTGGTGATGACCAGAATGTACAGGGTGGTGGGCATAATGGCGGGCCACTTGATCTTCCAGAAGCACTGGAAATCCGTTGCGCCGTCCACCTCAGCGGCTTCCACGATGGATTGATCCACATTGCCCAGCGCAGAAACATACAGCACGATGGGCTGGCCGACGGAGGTGGTGAGCAGGATGAGGATGATGCAGCCCAGTGCATACTTTTCATCGCCCAGCCAGTTGATGTTCTTGTCGATGAGTCCCACGGCCTTGCCCAGATAGTTGAAGATGCCGTAGTAGTTGTTGTACATCCACTTCCACACGACGGTGACGGCCACCGAGCCGGTGACGACCGGCAGGTAGAACACGCAGCGGAAGAGGCTCGTCGCCCACTCAGGCAGGTCAACGATGGCTGAGCTGATCCACAGCGAAAACGCGCAGGTCACAGGCACCGAGACGACCACGATGATGAAGGTGTTCTTCAGCGCACCGCGGAAGATGGGGTCAGCGAACAGCTCTTTATAGTTTGCAAGACCCACGAAGATGTCCGCGCGGTTCATGGTCGAGTCAAAAAAGCTCGTGACCACGCAGAGGATCATAGGGTAGATGACAAAGCCGAGGAAGAAGATGAGACTGGGCAGGAGAAACAGATAGGAAGCGATGGTCTCCTGCCGAACCAAGGCGCCGCTGCGCTTCGGCTCTTTAACCCTTGCTGTCTTTGCAGCCAAAGAAATCACCAAACCTTTCGTTCTGATGGGGTGCGGTGTCTTACCCAAAAATACCCCTCCCTCGCCGGGATGTTCGAGGGAGGGGCACGCATTTCCTGATTTGCCCTCAGGCGGGACGCTTATGCTTCGGCCGCTGCGGCTGCGTTGGCGTTCTCGACGAAGGTGGCAACAGCAGTTGCAACGTCCTCACCGGTGCCCACGCGCTGGAGCATATTCCACCACTCGGTGCGAGCCGTTGCCCAGCCCGGAGTGATCTGGTAATAGTCACCCAGATAGGACATGAACTTGGTGTACTCGCTCATGATGGCGTTGTCGGCGTAGATGTCGCCCACGCTGGCACGGACCGGGAAGTAGGTGGAAGCCAGAACGCTGTTCTTGACCTGATCGGGGTCCGCTGCGATGAACTCGATAAAGGTCTTTGCTGCCTTGACCTTTGCCTCGTCGCCGTTGTCGAAGATGCCGAAGCCCCAGATGCCGCCGCAGAGCTTCGGGTCGCCGCTTGCAGTGGGGAATGCCATCGGCATGATCTCGTCGCCGTCGTTGGTCAGGCCGGCGTCGTTGTTGTCGCTGTTCAGCTGCTGCGCGATGTTCCAGCAGAAAGCCATCTGCAAAGTGCCGTTGCGGAACAGGGTGATCTCGTCGCCGCCTGCGATGGAAGCGTCGAAGTTGATGCCGTCGGTGTCGTACAGGGTCTGGATGGCCTTGATGTTCTCAGCGGAGTCGGCGGTGTACTTGGTGTGTGCATCGTCGGTAAAGGTGCCGCCGTACATATTGTTGATGATCGCACGGGTGCCCTGATCGCCGCCCTGACCGCCGCAGTAGACAGCCGCCACGTTCTCGTAGCCGCCCTTGTACAGGGCGTCAACGGTGTTCAGGAAGCCCTCGGTGCTCCAAGTGTGCTTATCGGTGTCGATGTACTTGTCTGCGCCCACTTCCTTGACCTTGGTCATGTTGACGGCCATGCAGTGTGCCGTCATGCACAGGGGGTACTCATAGTAGTCGCCCTTGTCGTTGTGGCAGGCGGAGTTGACGGACTCGTAGATGTCCTTCTTGGCATCATCGGTCCACAGGTCGTTCAGCGGGGCCATGACGCCCTTCGCGCCCCAGTTGGCCACCAGACGCTCGGGGCCTTCCATGATGAGATCGGGTGCGCTGCCGCCCTCGATGGCGGTGTTGACCTGATCGTCGCCGTTGGTATAGTCCAGATACTCGACGGCCACCTTGATGTCAGGATACTTTGCGTTGAAGCTGGCGATCAGCTCCTGCACGGTCTCGTCCTTGCCCCAGCCGCCGATGGGGTATGTCCACAGCTTGATGCTTGCGCCGGAGGCTGCGGTGGAAGCAGCGGCAGAAGCTGCAGTGCTGGTGGAAGCGGGCTTACCGCCGCAGGCAGCCAGAGCACCGGCTGCGCTCAGAGCGCCAACGGCCTTCAAGAAGGAGCGACGAGAGATAACATTCTTCATAATGAGTTCTCCTTACCTATCATATCGGCGGCCCTTCATCCCAGACCGCTCTTGTTGGCCCTATTATAGAAAATCTCTTTCATTTTGTCCATCGGTTGCATACACAATTTTCAGAAAGTTTTCTTGTCTATTCCGCACAAATATCTGGGATACCAGCTATCTTTTGGCCATTTTCGCCAATTTTATACGTCGTTGTAGCCATTTTGTAATCATCTCTGCGCAGTTTGTCATTTTCAACAGGAAAAATATTTTCTCACTCATTTTTCATTTTTGAAATTTATTTTCAGTAATGGGTACTACTTTTCCTCAATTTTTGGATGCTCTGCACAGCATCTGCGCCTGAATTATGGTAAAAGGTACACTTGTCAAGCCGCTGAAATTCTTTTATACTTTTTATATAGGTGTCCCCTCCCCTGCGCGGCGGACGGGGCGATAAGGATAAGAAGGTGTAAGACGCCTGCGGGCATTGCGGCCCGCCTGACCGAAGGAGCAAAGTTATGGGTACGAATTTTTGGGAACTGCTGCAGCAGCGGCAGGGCCAGTTGACGAGATCCGGCCATGCCGTGGCCGACTACCTCTTACAGCACGCCGATGAGGCGCAGTATCTTTCCATTTCCTCTCTGGCCCGGGAGTGCAATGTCGCCGAGGCCACGGTGTTCCGGTTCTGCCGGGCTCTCGGGTTCGACGGCTACCACGAGATGCGCATTGCGCTGGCGCAGGCCAATGCCACCGGCACCATGTCCAGCCAGCGGGAGCTTCAGCCCGGGGCTTCCACCGAGACGCTCTTTGAACACGCCAGCGCCCGTCTCTTTACCGCCATCAACGGCACTCAGAACGCCCTCTCTGCCGAGGCCGTGGATGAGGCCGCACGGATGCTCCGGGAGGCCAAGCAGGTTTTCTGCTTCGGACAGGGCGGCAGTATGCTGCTGGCCAACGACATCTGCGCCCGCTTCGCCAGCCTCTCCACCAAGTTCCGCACCTCCGGCGACAGCCATCTACAGTTGTTGACCGCCAGCCTGATGAACGAGGCCGATGTTGTCCTCTTCGTCTCCTACTCCGGCGCGACCCGCGATATGATGGAGACTCTCCGCACGGCCAAAGCTGCCGGCGCAAAGATCATCCTTCTGACCCATTACGAGGACTCCCCCGGCGCATCGCTGGCCGATGTCGTCCTTCGCTGCGGCGCGCAGGAAAGCCCGCTGGACTCCGGCAGCATTCCCATCAAGGTAGCCGTCCTCTATGTAGGCGAGGTCCTGGTGCTGCGGTACATCCTCGACTCTCCCGAGCAGGCCAACACCGCGCAGGAGCTTACCAGCGAAGTTCTGACACTGAAGATGCTCTGACCCCCTCGCGTGATGCAAAGCAACGCATTACCGTGAAAATCATACTTTTTTCGAAAAAATTCAAAAAATTCTCAAAAAACTGTTGACAGAGACGTCATATCTGAGTATAATATTTCATGTCGCCGGTGCTCCGACAGAAAAAAGCACCGGATGATGACCGGGTGTAGCGCAGTTTTGGTAGCGCGCTTGAATGGGGTTCAAGAGGCCGTGAGTTCGATTCTCGCCACTCGGACCAAACAAAAATAATCCGAACTTGTTTCCGATAGGAGATGGGTTCGGATTATTTGTTTTCTTCGGAAAGTTCAATGCAGGTGTCCGTGGAAGATGAAATCCGAAATCATAGATTGACCGACATAAGCAACAACATGATTTCAGGAGGATACGAACATGAAGTACGATGCAAGAGCTTGCCATTTCAACATGGACACCGGCTGCGTGGAGCTGCTGCTCCGGGATGGAAGAAAAATTTCCATCAATTGCACCGGGGTCGAGGATGCGCTGGATGTGACCATGGCGCAGAGGTCAGAACTGGATTATCTCATCTACAATGACCCACTGGGCTATGCCGATTTGATCCTGAATGGTGACCCAGAGGAATATTTGAAAAATGTGACCGGGAGCTGTGGGTTGGAGGACTAACTGGTAGCTCAAATTATACAAAAGCGCAGTACTTTTTGGGAGGTGCTGCGCTTTTGCGTTTGAATGCATAAAACGTCATTCGATTACTTGACTTTTTATAAAATTCATGTAAAATATGAAGTATAAAAAAATTCCACCGCTTATAATTTCATCTGTGAAGGAGGTTCACATGAAAAAAGCATTTTTTGAAGATTCCGCAATGGCAATGGCAAAACTGATTGTTGAAAGCATCTATCATGGCATGGAAGAAAATGAAGGTGTCTATGCCGATTTGATGTATTCTAACGGAAAAGGACAGCACGGCTGGGCACATATCTTTCAAAATGAACATGAACATTTAACAAAGGCAGGATATCGTGTGGTTTTGATGGTCTCTGGAAGCTGGAAGTATGCTGTGGCATATGATCCTCACAGCAAAACAGCCATTATGATTCTTCGCCAAGAAAATTTCCGCAATAGACTTGTCAAATTGCAGAATGGTGAGATGCATTACGTTTTTTCGGGACTTCCGGCTAATCAAGATTTGAATGAAATGGTTCCCCAGTATGAGCAGATGTCACTGTTTGGACAAGATAAAGCTGTGCAGCAAAAAGCCGAAAAGCCCTTCGATGAATTGGAGCAAGCAGTAGACGGTGAAGTCTTGAGATTTGGAATTTTAACGTACCGCTTAGATTTAGCTCAATTGATCAGAAGCTGTACATTGGAAATTTTGAATGCAAATGGTTGCATCGTTGATGAAATGAATTTGGATTCTGCAATTCCGATGAATTGGAAAGAAGCTGTTCCGGAAGATGAAATTACTAAGTTTAAGGAAGAAACTGGTAATGAGTATGGCGTTCAAATCGACAGTATTCCGGAATTCAAACCGCGGAAAAAATTTGTACGGAAAGATGGGTAAAAAATGGGTGCCATTGTTACATCCGAGTTTAATGGAATGCGGCTGACATTGGCTCGTGAAATCCAAAATATTTCCAGTCCTAAGCTAGCAGAAAAGATAGGGGTGACAAAGCAAACTGTCTCTCAGTATGAAAATGGTTTAATTAAACCAAGTGCCGATAAAGTATTAGCAATTTCGCAAGAATTGAAATTTCCACCGAAATTTTTCTTTGAAGGTAGCAGCGATAATTTTAGTCCCGGAGTTGCATATTGTAGAGCAACTACAACCACGACAAGAGCCGTAAAACTACGGCAAACAAACATTGATGTATTGAAATCATATATTTATGACTTTTTTGCAGAATATATTGAATATCCATCAACCGAACAATTGATCGATTGTATGAAATCTGTAGCAGAGTGTTCTGACATGGAACTAATCGCAAAAAAAATTCGGGAAAAATTGGACTTATCGGATAGGCCCATTCGTAATATGAGCTATCTGTTACAAAATCTTGGAATTGTGGTAACTTCTTTCTCGGAAAACGTAGGGCATTTGGACGCAATCAGTCACATTCCGGTCCTTGCTAATAATGGAGAAAGCAAGAGGTTCTATTTCACAACATATAATACAGATAAAACAACACCTGCAAGATTGAACTTTACGTTGGCTCACGAACTAGGACACTGGATACTCGGTCATATTGTTTCGGATGTAAAATCGCAAGCAGATGCCGAGTATCGAAGCAATGAATCAGATGCAAATCAATTTGCATCGGCATTTTTACTGCCCAAAGAAGCATTTTTGAAAGACCTTCAATATCCAACAGTTTTAAATGAATATTTAAGACTAAAAGAAAAATGGCATGTCTCAATTGCGATGATGATTCGTAGAGCATATATGCTAGAGGTACTGTCGCCAAGTCAATATCAATATTTGTTTAGGCAGCTTGGAAGTCGTGGATGGCGAACATTTGAACCGGGAGATATGGTTGAAGTTCCCACGGCATCTCTTTTTTCGGTGTCTGTAAAGATTCTGGATGACAATGGAATTATAGAAAAAGGAAATTTGCTGAAATATCTGAACGAAAACTGTTTTACGGCACAACAAAAAACATTTGAGGATTTGATGGGATTGGAACAGCATACGCTTGATCCGGCTATGTCGGGTTCTTTTAGTAGAGTTGAGTTCAAGCCAAACTAACAAATCCTTTTATACAGAAAAACAGGGTGCGCCCTGCGGACGCACCCTGCCAAAAGCCACAGACAACAGCGATATGTACAGCAGGGCGTTCCCCGTCGGGAACGCTCTGTTTTTCTTTGCTGGTGGTGTGATGAGCCTGCTCTGCCTGCCATGCGGCAAATTCTCTTTGGCCTTCCTCGCTGTTCCAGCAGGCAAGGATGGCCGGGTAGAATGCCCGTGCCAGACGGTCGATGACTTCATCGGGGTAAGGGGAAGTGTTTGTGGACTTTTTCTTTTTGTTCAAACGCACGCTCCTTTGACTGTCCCACCGTGGCAAAGCCGGGCAAGAAAATCAAAGTTTCAATTTTTATCAGGCGCAAGGGCGCGGATGCTTTCCGCCCTGTACTTGCGGCTGGTGGCTCATTGATGGCTTACAAGTGCCTGTCGTTATGCCGTTTTAGAGGATTCACCGCTGGATTCTGCAAGAACTTCGTCCAGCGTTTTCAAAAATTCAAGATGAGGTTTCAAGGCAAAGCGAAGAACTTTGACCTGTTCCGGATGCGTAAGAAGTTTCGGGTTCAAGTCGAACGTAACTTCCCAACTCTTTCGCATGAGAGATTCAGCATTGTGGAGCCGGTAGTACAGTTCGAGAAACTTTTGGGGAACATCATAGTTTTCATCAATGGTGTTGCTGGCGGCTTTCTCTGCCTGCTTCACCGTTACTTTGTTAGGCTTGACTTTCTTCGGCTTCGGCACATAATTCTTGATTTCCTCAAAAATTTCAGCCTGTTCTTCGGGCTTGGCCTTGCCGAGATTTTCGAGAAGATAATCGGGAATGTGCAGTTCCTCGCGGAAGAACCGATCACGGAAACCGGGAGACAGTTCATCCGCAACGTCAACGCCGTGGGCATAGTATATCACCATGCTGGGTATTCTTACCATACTTGCGGTTTGCCAGCAGACAGGCCGTTGCAAAGGAAAAATCGCCGCACTCAAGGGTGTCGAGCAGGTACGAATCCCGCAGCATGAGTCGGCCTTGTTCATCCAGAAGTTGCTTTCCAGTGAACGCATCATGCCCTGCCGCTCAAAGGAGCGCAGGTCAACACGTTCCGGGCGGCCAGCCGCTTCCAAATAGCGGTTGGTGATGGTCTCCCAGCCATGCCGCCAGACCTCAGCGTACTTCTGGTCGTTCCAGTCCACGGTGTTTTCCTTGTGGCACTTCCAGTTCCCAGAAGGGAGCCGGATGCGCTCGCCGTTCTCGTCAAGGTCGTACACCTTTCGGGCTTTCGGGAGCCACTTGCCGTATTCATCCATTGCCCGGAGCGTCAGCAGAATGTGGGCGTGTGGGTTTCCATCTCCCTTGTCGTGGATGGCAAAGTCAGCAATCATACCCTTGGAAACAAACTGCTCCTGACAAAATTCCCGAATCATTTTCAAATACTGTTCTTTCGGCACCTCCACCGGGAACGCCAGCACGATGCGCCGGGCAAGCTGGGAGTTCCACTGGTTCTCTACGGCTTCTACGGCGTTCCAGAGCGTTGCCCGGTCTGCATATCCGGGCGGCGCATGGGACGGCAGCATGATTTCGGCATGGACAAGTTCTTTCTTCTTGTTGTAGAATTTCGTTTTCTGGTCGTACTCGCTGAACAGCCGTTCGCCGCTCTGGTAAGCGGCCCCGGCAACAGCGGACTGCCCTTGGCTGCGCTTGACGATGGTGATTTTGAAATGCGGACACGGAATAGGCATCACCCCCAAACAAAAAGACCGCCCAGCAAGATTGCTCTTGATGAACGGTCTGGAATCGTATTCGGTTGTACTCGCCGCCTTGGAGCGGAGTGCTGTGCGCTTCGGTCTCAGGCGGGAGCCGCAAAAGGATAGCTGCAAAGCAGCGCAAGGAAAATGCAGTTTTCCTTGGGATGGAATCGGGCTGGCGCACAAACGCCAGCTTCGATTTCATCGAGCCGTCTGCAAGACCGCAATTTCACCGGAACGGTGTATAATTGCGCCCTTTATTCTAAAGGGTTTTGGACGTTGCTGCGTTCGTGAACGTCATGCACCATCTTTGCAAGCGCCAGCACGACTTCCGGCTGACGGAACGAGATCTTCAGCAGTTCCATCACCTGATCATCGGTCAGCTCTCCCGGACAGACCAGAAAGCTTTCCAGCATTCCGGCACGGGTGCAAAGGCGATGCACACGCTCTCTCCGGTTCAGCTCTGACATCTGGCGTTCAAGGATCTTCTCCCGGTGCTGACAAGAGCGCAGCTTTTGCTCTGCTTTGGCTTTTTCGTTGCGGAGGTAGGCAAGGTCGGTTTTCGGTTGGGTCAATGGCATCATGCTCCTTTAGCAATTAATTATTTTTACTGTGCCTTCACAGCTTTCACATACTCGATGAACAGAGGATGAAACGTCTCCTGAATTGCAGCCATGGTGTTCGATACCCGTTCTGCAACGGATTTTGCTTGCTCTTTGCTTTTTAGTCCATCTTTTAATGCGGGTTCAAGGTCGGTGTATGCCATTGGAAGAACAGTTTTGACAACAGACCTCCAAAGCAGCACAATCTTATCAAAATCCGAATTATCAAGAAAAGATAGAGCCCAAAAATCTGAAATCTTTCTTCCAATAATACTTTCCATACACTTTGAGATTGTCGAAAGCAGTAGCATCTTTGAACCACGCTTGGTTAAATACTTATATTGTTTGTTTTCATTTTCTGTTCGATCTGCTCCTTTTTTCTGTAGATCAAGCTTATATAAGTCTATAGCCCGTGATAAGGAATAGCAGAATATGATATGTTCAGCTGTCAGCTGCTCAGAGAAAAGGTTACTATAAAGGTGATCATCACTCCATAACTCGTTTTTGGAGTTATATGCAGTGACACAATCACCATGAAACGAAAGAAGTGACTGCGCAACAACATAGGGATCCAATATTTCCTTACTACGCGAAGGACGCACATCACTGCGCCGACCGCCACTGTAGTATAGCTTTGGATATGGACCGAACTGTTCCCGTAATTTTGTTTGAATTCTATCGTTGCTTCTCAAGTCAGATGGAAGAATTTCATTTTGTTTATTATTATTGCTAATAATATCATCGATAATGTTTGAGTCTTGGCACACTATAAAACGAATAGGAACCCAAGCATCGCCCAATGACTCTACATTACTGATAGCACCTGTTGTTTGCGCACCATTGATAATTGTTATACCAGAAATCGACAAATGTTGTCCTTGCGAATCCGAAGTGACTTCATAGCTGTTCACAAGCGCAGTCACGCCATTGTTGTAGGCCCAAAAATTATCTGGTTGCTGTGAAATTGTTTCCATAATGCCAAGATTGATCTTGTTTTTCTTCTTTCCTGATCCCAAATAATTTCTAGGATTTCCTGAAAAAATATCATCTTGATATGTATTGTACTTTCCCTTCAACCATTTTGCAGAAACGGCCGTGATATATGCCTTCCATTTTTGCCCACACAGTTCAAAACCCATATTGGGAGTTTCCACTTGAAAGGTATCAGTTACTGCTATTTGTTTGTTCGATGTATTATACCATTTTTCAATTGTTTCATTGCCAATTTCTGAAGCAAATATTTCGACCTCGCTCTCAGGAAATAGCGACTTCAATGCAGCACGTGCAGTTGTCTGCATTGCAGCAAGTTCATTTTTTAATCACCTGACCGTTTCGCTCATTCAAATTATGAACATACCAAAAGTAAATTGTCCGAATAGAGTGGCCGTTAATAGAGTTTTGCAGCAATTGAACCTGTTCCCTTATTTCCTCAGGAACATCCTCGGGTTGTTGCGAAAACACCCACGCTGCCGCCGTATTCAAATCACTTGCTTTATTGCTAGGTGCCAAATCTGTATCCTTTGGATTTTGTTTCTGATACGCTTGTGCAACAACTGCAATACCAGTATCTTGATCTACATAGATTAGGTCACACTTTTTATCGTTGCTTCCATCTGTTAGTGATTCACTTGCAACAGACGCTATATCGGACAAATCGAAGCGAAGCTGCAAAGCATAGAGCAACAGTGAATTTGAACCATAATTGGATATTAAATCAGTTCTTCCACGATAATCAGCAATGTAGTTCATATTATTACATCCTTTTACATTTTAGCAAAACTTTCTTGCGTTTTTTGAAATCACCGAATCAATGTGTTCTTTCCAACTTGGAGCGTCAAAATCATCTCGTCCACCTGTACATTCATCGAGAACCAGTCTAACGTTTTCAGGAGAAGCGCAATCTGCCTCGAACATTGCAACAAAATATTTCTGAAACTGTGCCAATGTCAACGGCACAATATTAAGACGCTGTTTCACATCGTCTTTTGCATACCAGATACCATGTCGGAAAGTCTCTGCCGTGTTGGTATCAATTTTCACTGCAATAAACATTCCATAGACAGGCTTATCGTATTTAAGAACCGCATCAGAAACGTGGCGACGGACAGGCTCGCCCTCCATGGCTTCTTGTCTGGAAGAAGTAGACATTGTAACCTCTGTCAAAATGGTGAAATCCTCAAATTCACAGTACAGATCGCCCTTGCCGCCACCTGCTGCCGAAACAGGCATAAAATCGGAATCTAGTTTGAAACCACGCACTTCATAGGGCATATTCACCAGATGGTCAATGGCTAACGATGCTCTCCAAAGTATCCATTCTAAGTAAGCCGGGGTTTCGTCTTTGGGAACTTCAATGGCGTTGTCCTCGTCATATACAGTTTTTCCGCCACCCTTAATTAGGAGACTCATGTATTCGGAAATCTCTTTCCACTGATTTCGTTGTTCTTGAGCATACTGGATTTCATCTGTTTGAGCGATAATACTTTCAAGCCGACGACGTGCAATGTTGATTTCCGCAGAGGTATTTAGTGGGAGATCGGAAATATCAAATGCAATTCGACGCTCTTTCATCTGACGCATCAGGTCGTTCAAAACGGATTTTGCGACATTCTCATTATCTGTAGGTAACGGAGCTCCATTACAGAGCATCCGGTAATCTTCAATAATTGGTTTATTATTGGCAGTGCTTTTTGCTAAAGCTTCTGCTAGTAAGTGCTTTGCAGATGCGATAATAAGACCGCGGCCTTTTCGTTGAAGAACTCCCGAAATACGCAGATATCTCATATTCATGTCTGCATAATCTAGGAAATTTCCGGATTTACCCTTGTAGAATTTCCCTCGGATTTCAATTTCTTTTTTATCAAATGCCTTTTTTGAAGGTGAAACCTGTCGCCGAGTTCTCAAATCAAGAATGTGATCTACAACATTTGAAAGTCCATCTTCCGGAGTGGTAGTGTGTCCCCATAACGCAAATTCTATGCGAGTGAGTTCAGATGTCCCTGTGCGTTTTTCAAGTTCAAGCATAATGGAAAGTATCCAACGAAGCGGCGAAAAATGCAATGATGTTTTACCGATTTTAGAGCATTCTGTACTCATTGCCCGAAGAAAAAGTTCTTGGATTGCCGGGTAGGTATCTGCCTTTAAAAAGGCCTGTCCAAAAGGCGTGATATCATCAACCGATCCGAGTTCTTCTTGACTACCCTCCGATGGTTTTAACTTCCGATAAATCAGTCCGTTTCTCTCAAAGACTAATCTCCATTTTCTTGCATGACTACCTGATTCATCCTTGCCTTTTTCGTTATGGATAATTCCTTTTTCATTCAAAAAGTTCGTAAATCCAATTTCATATTCTGGTCCATGGAGCTTTCCAACAAAAGGTGATGCGGCAAACACCTTAAATCCTTCCATAATTCTGTTCGGATTTCGCATGCCGTTATTTCCAAGCATCCAAATTGTGATCGTCTTATTCATTTTTTATTTTCCTCTTAATAGCCGACAAATAAATACTCCTGCACAGAATTTCGATGGGTTTTGGCTTCGCCTTGATTTCCAAAGGAATATTTATAGTCAACAGGAATTACTTCAACGTGCTTTTTGTACCGAGCCATAATCTCTAACATTTCATCTTGTGTCGGAAGGCTGTTGGAAGAATAAGACACAATTAGAATACTGTTCGCAAATTTCTTAAAAAGCTTATCGAACGCATCTGCCGCCCCTTTTCTGGTGGAAAAAGGGGTCGGGTAGGATTTGAATTTTTTGGTCTGGGTGTGTTCTTGAATTTCAACGCCCTTCCAATCACGAGCAAGACCCTCGACAAAATGATACCTTCTGACATATTCGTTGTCGGATAGCGGAGAATAATATGGAGGGTCCATATACACAAGGTCTGCCTTGTCTGCCCGAAGTTCCATTGCATCGCCGTGTTTAGAAAGACAGCTAATTCCATTGTCAAATACGGCAGCATTTACGGCTTCGACAGCTTCCAAGAACTGCTGCTCCAAGCTCTTCTGTAAGTCCTTACGACCGTCATTGTACCGATTTCCTGTATAGGTAAAAATTCCACGGGGACGCTTTTTAGTACACGCACGAATCAGGGCAGTCATAGCTATGGCGTGTTTGTAGGGATCTTTAATTCCTGCAATGTTAGTACGAAGGATATCGATCAGTTTGTTTTCTTCATCGGTGTAATACAAATCTTTAAATGTGGTTTCAACGAAATGATCGGGTTCTTTTTTCTTGAGCAGAAGTTCTTTGGCTTCTTTTTCCGACAAGAGAACGTGACTGTTTTCAATCATTGCCTTGGTAAAAGTTGCGGACATCGCCATATAATCATTGCTGATCACAGATTTGCCCTGAGACTTAAACATATATCCAACAATGCCAGATCCAGAAAAAAGATCAACTGCTGTTTCAAATTCAAACTGAGATGCAATCGCCCAAATTTGAGAGAGCAGCTTACTCTTCGACCCCATAAAACGTGTCGGTGGATAACAAGATACCTGCTGCGGCAGAGGTTGGGGAGCGAGTTTCATAAGAGTTTTATGTTTCGGAGGAACCGTAACGATAACATCCTCGCCCTTTCTGCTCTTTCCATTGCAGGAGATGTGACGTTTCGTTTGAATCACATCGATCTTAAAGGGAGAATACAGTTCGTGAACCAGCGGATGGTTAGAGTTTGTCAATACAACAGAGCAGCCCATTTCATGCAGCCGCATCACCATCTTTGCAAGTTCCACATGATCTTCCTCATAGAACTGTTCCTTGGTATACCGTTTGAAATCAGAATATTCAGAAATTGGAAGATAAGGAGGATCCAGAAAAATAAAGTCACCCGGCTTGGCATAATGCTCCAGCACCAGCAAATAATCACCACAAACGATCTCTGCTTTCTGCAAAGCCTTAGATACTGCATGAAGATTTTCTTCATCGCAGATTTTGGGATTTACATACTTTCCGTATGGAACATTGAATTGACCCTTGCGGTTGACACGATACAAACCGTTAAAGCACGTCCGATTGAGATAAATTGTTCTAGCAGCAGCCTCCGCAGGAGGAAGTTCTGTCCACTCTAGCGCACGAACCTGATAAAACATCTCGCTGGTATTTTTGTATTTTTTCAGATAGTCAATCACATCATCGAGATTATTGGCAACCTGACGATACATATTGACCAGTTCCGGGTTGCTGTCTGCTATAATTGCATTTTCAGGCCGCAAGGCAAAGAAAAGTGCGCCGCCGCCGAAGAATGGCTCAATATATCTTCCATAGGAGGAAGGAACTTTAGGCAGAAGATCATTCAACATCTGGGTCTTTCCGCCTGCCCATTTCAATATAGGCTTTGCCTGAATATAACTTAAAGTTCTTGCGGTGTTATCCATAGTATGCCATCCTCCTTTCAATCTTCATTTTTAGCAGTTAGTTCCATGATGTCACCAATATCGCATTGAAGTGCTGTGCAGATTTTCACCAGAACATCTGTTGTGACATTTTCATTTTTTCCTAGTTTGGCCATGGAAGTATGGCTGATTCCGGCTGCAACACACAGATCTTTCTTTTTCATATCCCGATCGATCAGCAGCTTCCAGAGCTTTTTGTAACTTACTGACATTGATTTTCTCCTAATGCTTGTTTTCCATCATCTTGGAACTAAATTCCGCAATCGCTGAATTTCAAGCAATAGTATATCATCCTGACAAAGGATACTCAAGAGCCGCTAGCAAAAAAGCACAAAATAAAATTCAGCAGAAGCCGAAAAGCCCTCCGCATCTGCTGAATTCTGTATTCTACCTTTTTACACAGGCAAGATTGATACCGCCGCATTTCTGACCTGATACGTCACACCGCTGGCTTCTCCCTTTGTCTTGCGGCAGCACACCTCCGGGTGTTGCGCTGCAAGGGCATCAAGCTGCTTCTGCAAGGCGGGATTCAGCGTAAATACGCTGCTTGTCCCGTCCTCGCTGGCGTAGATCATAGTTTCCAGCTTAAACATCGTCAATCAGTTCTTCCTCCTCAGATTCGTCAAAGATGGTCGGTCTCCATTCCTTGTCCTCCTCGATGTCCTGCATCAGGAGCAGCATGTTGGTGTAGCACTCCATCTCGGCACGGACAAAGTAGAACATCTGGTCGTACCAGCGTTCCAAATGCAGCGACTCGTCCTCCAGCTTGCGGACAAAATCGAACACCAGCCTGTTCAGATCAGGATCGACCGTCAATCCGGCAACCTCATACAGCCGCTTGCGGGTCAGTGCCAGATCGGGGTTGCCGTAGGCATAGAGCAGCTTCTTTTCTTCAAACGTCAGTTTCATAGGCTTGTTCCTCCGTATAAAAAAGGGTCTGCCCTGTGCAGACCCGATGTAGCAAAAAGACCGCCTTGCAATCGTGCAGGGCGGTCTGAAAAAGCTCAGGATTGGAGAAAATCCCTGAGCTCATCACCGAAATAGGAGATTTTTGCGATAGCAGCTATCGCTATGTAAGGCAGGACGAAAACCACAAATGCGGTAATCAGCATTTTCAGGACTTCGCCGCCGTCTGCCAGCCGCATGACCCAGCTTGTCAGAGCCACGAAGAAGAACAGCCCTGCCAGCAGATTTGTCAGGATTGTGGAGAAGGTCGTGAGGAAGATGCCCACCCACTGTGCCAGAATCAGCAGCAGAAGCAGAGGGAGAAGGGCAAGTTTCAGCATCGGTTTCAGCACAGTCATCGTGGGCACCTCCTTATACAAAAATCAGCTCGGTCTTGACGATTTCCTCGGCACGGTTGCGGATGCTGTTCATCCGGCGCACCCATTCCAGTTGATCGCCGGCTTTCAGGGCTTCGGTCACGCCCTCGGCTTCCTGTATCTGCCGGATGATTAGGGCAAGCTGCTCGTCTGCCTGCTCGTCCAGAGTGGCAAGGTAGCTGCCCAGCTCACCGGACAGGATCAGTTGATTGTACCGGATGGGATGATGTTCTTTCAGATACCTTTTATGTAAGCGGCCCCACCGCCCGGTGGGGTGCTGTTTTGCCGGGGCTGCTGCGGTCAGGTTCGGCAGATAGTAGCCGTTGACCATAGTGTAATCCAGACCGTTGTTGCTGTCGTGGAGCGTGTTCTTTAAGGTAGTCATGCTGCATTATCCTCCTTTGGTTTCGGCGTTGGGGTTGCTTCTGGGTCTGGTTTTAGATTTCCTTTTTTCTTGTGATAGAATTCCAAGGTTTTCTTGTTGTGGTTGATTCTTCTGCACTCATCGGAACAAAATTCCTGCTGGCTGTGTGTAGGCCAGTAGGAATGACCGCACACGGCACAGGTGCGTTGCCGGTAGTAATGATCTCCTCTTTCGGCTTCTCTATCTGCTTTCTTTTGCTCCTGTCTTGCCTGATTCCAGCATTCCCTTGAACAGAAAAGTTGTCGGCTGCTCGTAGGAGTAAACTCCTTCCCGCAGTGCGGACACGTTTTGGTTTTAATGATCTCGCCACCGTTTTCAGCGATTTTCTTTGCCTTTCGCTTTTCTCGATAGGCTTTTTCACGTTTGCGTTGCTTTTCTATGCGCTGCTGTTCTTCCTGCACCTTCTGCGCTTTCAATTCGGCAAGTTCTTCCTCGGTATAAGCAATATCGACTTGACCTACATAGTTAAAATAAATGTCAACCTTTTGTGTGCGGGCGTTGCCTGTACCCTCGGCTTCATAAACAACGATTTTATCGACAAGTTCGTTAAACATTGAATCGGAGATTTCTGTTGGATTTTTGCACTTGCGAATCAGCGAAATGAAATGCCGAATATCAGCAGAACTTGATTTATCTTCGGCAATTTCGGATTTCATCGTTTCCATCTGCGATTCCAATTCTGCTTGCTCGCTATCATACTGTGCCATCAGCTGCTTGTACTGTCGTTCGGGCAACAGTCCAGCCATAAGATTTTCGTACAGACTACGAATAAGGGCAGAAAGCTCATCATAGCGTTTTTGACAACGTTTCAAATCCGATTGGTTCTGCTTCGGCTTTTCTTCACGTTTCTCTTTCCAAAGTGATTGCAGTTCCAAAGCGAAGGTTTCTTCATCTTTTAGAACAAATCTCGAAAAGCGTTTGACCGATGCCAATATCAGGGCTTCAACATTATCGGCACTGATTGAATGGGCAGTACAGCCATTCACCCGACTTGCATATCCACCACAACGATAAGAATATTGAGTAGACCCATCCTTTTTACTGTAGTGTGTTTGCAAGGTCAATCTTCTGCCGCAGTCGGCACAATACAGATACCCGCTTAAACGGTTGGTGTGCGTTCCCCAAGCAGAAGCACGATTCACTCGGCATCTGCGTTTCTGAACACTATCCCAAAGTTCTTGCGATATAATCGGTTCATGCGTGTTCTGGAAAACGTACTGTTCATCTTCATCTGTTTCTTTTCTCTTATGAAGTTTGAAATTTGTGCTTACAGATTTTCGTAAAACAGTGTGTCCCAGATATTCCTGCCGACCTAAAATTGTTCTTACGGAGGAGGTGCCCCACAGGTACGGATTGGAGAACTTTGTCCCATTGTACTGCTCCGGATGATATTTCTTTGCGTATGCAGCAGGAATCAGGACTTTTTCCTCTGTCAACAGTTCTGCGATTGTCCGTGGGCTTTTTCCTTCGTTCGCAAGAAGAAAAATGCGCTTTACGACTTCGGATGCCACCGGATCAACAACAAGTGTCTGCTTGTCGTTCGGCAAACGGTTATATCCATACGGAATAGAGCCGCTGCAACGTTTTCCATCTTTCATCCGGGCATCGAACACAGCCTTGATTTTATTGCTCGTGTCTTTGGCATACCATTCGTTCATAATATTCAAAAACGGAGCAAAATCATTGTCTGAAGCATTGTTGCTGTCGATGCTGTTGTTGATTGCAAGGAATCGGACGTTTTTCTGTGGGAACAGAACTTCCGTATAAAAACCGACTTGCAGATAATTTCGTCCTAAGCGGCTCATATCCTTCACAATAAGCGTTTCGACATTTCCTGCTTCCACCTCTTTTATTAGAGATTGAAAGCCGGGACGATTGAAATTCACACCTGAAAAGCCATCATCTGTAAAATGGCGAATGTTCTTGAAGCCGTTCTTTTGGGCGTAATCTTCCAGATATTTCTTTTGGTTGGTGATGGAATTCGATTCACCAGCAAGATCATCATCTCTTGACAAACGCTCATAGAGTGCGGTGATTTTTGGTTCTTTAGGCATTTGTTCTACCTCCTTTCTTATGGAATCTTTCAATTTAGGACAATCAAGTTTATCATCCTATTAAAGTATAGCCCTCAGGCGCGAACTATGAGCAGGGTTTGGGGCAGGCACGCCCCAACAAGATCACATCGGAAATGCAGACGCATTGAAGAAGTGAAGTCCCGGTGGAACACAACATTTTCAAGAATTGAAAATTTGTGGCCACGGGACGGTTCTTGCCCTCTACCGCTGCGCTCAAAACGCATTTTCAACAAATGTTTCCAAATTATTAAGACGCAAAAAATAAGTAGCGGGGCTCTGCTCATGTAATGAGGTCACCGTTTGCTCCGAACGAAGTTCCTGCCCCTGTTTTGCAGCGGCGTTGACGAAAAGTCGGTATCACGTCCGGTCGGCTTATGAAATTTTCAAGGTACGTTTCCCATAAAGAAAAATACCGCCCAAGCAGCGCAGCGATGGATTTTGTCGGGGTGAATCGGCGGCAAAATGAATCGGGTGTGTTGCGGGGCGGTTAATCTTTCAGGGATGATCCACGGCGAGGCAGTGTTCAAAATGAACACGACCACATCTTGTGGATGGTTTCAAACCAATCCACAAAATCGGTGGGATTTGTGACGGAGAATATCATGGTTTGCAGGGTGCGTCAAGATGGTTTTGTAAAATTTATTGTGCTAAAGCGGTAATAGTAGGACTTATCTACTGAAAATCGAAGCGTCTAGCAAAGAATTTATGCGCACAAATTGGAAAATCGGCACATCTGTGCTATACTCAGAGCAGAATTTGTTGAGCTAAAACGGAGGTATTGAACCATGGCAGAGAAAAACACCGCCGACATTGGATTTGAAAAACAGATTTGGAATGCGGCCTGTGTACTTCGGGGCAACATGGATGCTTCGGAGTATAAGGGCGTTGTCCTTGGTCTTATTTTCTTGAAATATATTTCGGATCGTTTTGAAGATAAGTACAATCAGCTGGTTGCAGACGGTGATGGTTTTGAGGAAGATCGTGACGAGTACACATCGGAGGGAATCTTCTTTGTGCCTGCTGGTGCGCGTTGGAGCGATGTTTCTGCAAAGGCACATGACCCGGAAATCGGTCAGGTAATTGACGATGCAATGCGCGCTATCGAAAAAGAAAACGCGCGCCTAAAAGATATTCTGCCAAAGAATTTTGCACGTCCGGAACTGGATAAACGTCGGTTGGGCGAAGTCGTTGACCTGTTTACGAACATCAAAATGATTGAACATGGCAGCGAAAAGGATATTCTGGGACGCACTTATGAATACTGCCTGTCTATGTTTGCAGAACAGGAAGGAAAGCGCGGAGGCGAGTTCTTTACGCCGTCCTGTGTTGTGCGGACGCTGGTGGAAGTGCTGCAACCGTTTAAGGGACGAGTGTACGACCCTTGCTGCGGCAGTGGTGGTATGTTTGTTCAGTCTGCAAAATTTGTAGAGAACCATAGCGGAAATATCAACGATATCTCGATTTATGGACAGGATTCCAACCCGACCACATGGAAGCTGGCACAGATGAACCTTGCCATCCGTGGCATTGAACCCGACCTTGGCAAGTATGCAGCAGACACATTCCTTGATGACCAGCACCCGACCATGCGGGCAGACTATATTATGGCGAATCCCCCTTTCAACCTGTCGAACTGGGGTGCAGAGCAGCTCAAAGATGATGTCCGCTGGCAGTATGGTATGCCGCCTGCAAGCAACGCGAACTTTGCATGGCTTCAGCACATGATTTATCATCTTGCACCGGGCGGCCGCATGGGTATGGTACTTGCAAATGGTTCTCTTTCCTCTCAGTCTGGCGGTGAAGGTGACATTCGCAAGAATATTGTGAATGCTGACCTTGTGGACTGCATCATTGCCATGCCGACACAGTTGTTTTATACGACGCAGATTCCGGTTTCGCTCTGGTTTATCTCTAAACGCAAGAAACAAGCCGGTAAAACGCTGTTTATTGATGCCCGGAAGATGGGCGATATGGTGAGCCGCAAGCTGCGTGAACTGACCGATGAGGATATTAAAAAAATTGCCGATACCTATAATGCCTATGTTAATGGCACACTGGAAGATGTAAAAGGTTTCTGCGCAGTTGTTGATACAGAGAAAATTGCGGAGCAAGATTATATTTTAACACCGGGTCGTTATGTTGGCGTTGAGGAACAGGAAGATGATGGTGAACCTTTTGAAGAAAAAATGGTTCGGCTGACCTCAGAACTTTCAGATTTGTTCAAGCAGTCGCACAAGCTGGAAGCAGAAATCAAGGAGAAGCTGGGGGCGATTGGATATGAAATCTGAATGGAAAACTATCCGTGCAGATGAGTTTTGCTCTCTTGTAACGGACGGAACGCATGATTCTCCAAAGCCACAAGCTGCGGGGAGAAAACTGATAACATCGAAGCATTTAAAGGGGTACTATCTTGATTTCGAATCGGCAAATTGGATTAGTAGCGAGGACTACGAAAAGGTAATAGCTAGAAGTTCAGTCGAACAGTGGGATATTTTGTACAGCATGATAGGAACAATAGGAAATGTTTATTTGGAAAAAAATCCGGTTGTTGATTATGCGTGTAAAAATGTTGGAATTTTTAAGTTTGGAGGGAATTGCAACAAGGCATATTGGATGTACTATTATTTGAAATCACCGCAGGCGATGGAGTTTATAAAGGCGCATTTGAGAGGAACAACACAGCTTTATGTGCCGCTGGCCACACTACGAGAAATGCCGGTGCCGGTACCTGACGAAGAAGAAATGAACAAAATTGTTGCAATTCTAAGGACACTAGACGATAAAATACAATGTAGTATAAAGATAAACGATAATTTACAGCAACAAGCGTTCGCAGCGTTTGATAACCTCGTAGCTAACGCTGAAAACACTGATTGCAATGTGTCTGACTATGCTTTTCTTAACCCAAAACGGGCACTGGCAAAAAATCAAATGGCAAGAAGCATCGATATGAGTCGATTATCGACAAGTAGAGCTTTTCCATCTGGCTGGGAAATGAAACCGTTTGCCGGAGGAATGCGGTTCACGAATGGAGATACCCTTTTAGCTCGCATTACCCCCTGTCTTGAAAACGGCAAAACTGCTTTCATTGATTTTCTTGATGATGGCGAGGTCGCTTTTGGATCAACGGAGTACATTGTACTCGCACCTAAAAATGACACACCGCCTGAAATGCTGTATTGTTTGGCTCGCAATCCTGCATTCATTGATTACGCAGTCAAAAATATGAACGGTAGCAGCGGGAGACAACGTGTTTCTGCCGAAACAGTAGGTCAATATCGACTTCCCCTGTTTGACAAACACAGTCTGTCGATATTTAGGGAAGTTGTTTCGCCGATGTTTTTGAAAATGCGATACAATTCCCTTGAAAATATGAGACTGGCTGAGTTGCGTGATGAGTTATTGCCAAAACTCATGTCCGGCGAGATTGGTGTCTCCAATATCCGGCTTTAAGCCGCTAAATTATCGTTTATAAAAGAAATGAAGGGATAATATGGAAGATTTTGATAATGCTAAGACAAGAAATCCGAAGGAATGCGTTGTTACAAACCTTAATAGCTACCTGACCTACATTTCTGATATAAAGGAAACAATAAAGAAAGAAGAAGGCGCAGAAGTAAGCACAAAACACTATTTCTTCCGTGGACAGGCCAGCAACGAATGGAATGTCATGCCGGGAGTGTTCCGTGGTGGGATGCTGCCACACGAAGCAGAATTGATAAACGCTGCCTACACACGGAATCCTGATGACTTCCGAAAACTGACAACAGATTTTGAAAAGCTCGCAAAATTGCAACACTATGGGTTGCCAACAAGACTGTTGGATGTGACGGAGAATCCGCTAGTGGCACTGTATTTTGCTTGCCAGAACAATCAAGAGAGAAAGACAAATGACGGGAAAACCACATTGCTGCCGCCGACCGATGGAAAAATCTATTATAAGCAAGATTACGGAAAAAGTTATAGCGACATAGAGATCAAAGTGCTGGCATATTTGGCGAGCCATGAAATTTCGGGCGATTATACATTAGAAAAGCTGCTCTCGGATTTGAACAAGTATGGAATTTATACAGATAAAGAGGTAAAAGAGTGCGAGGCAAGCGAGTACAAAAGCTTGCTTTCGACTATTCAAAGAAATTATTTTGTGATTTCCAACTTGAATAATGAAAGATTGGTACGGCAAAGTGGCTCTTTTTTGATCTGCGGAAAATATAATGTTCAGCTGAAAGAAAAACTCGGACAGAGCATTGTTAAACGGGCATATAGTGATGTCCAAGATGAATTTGAACTTCAAAGTTTTAGAATACCAGCGGGAAGAAAAGATGCGATTTTAGAGGAACTGAGTTTTTACAACATCAACGAAGGGACGCTGTTCCCGGAACTTGAGCACCAGATGGCATATATTAAAAGCAATTATGCGAACACACAAAAGCCTATGGTTGATCGGTTTGTGAAAACAGAAGTTCCGATAACAAGTATTAGAGAAGTGCGTGATTCAGATGTTTCAGACGATAAAGTGGACGAGATTATTCGAGAAGCATTGCATAATGCTGTGCATCCAGAAATTTTTGATGATTGTTACGTTGCAATTCAAAAGAATCTGATGCCGGATTGGTATCGTAAGGAAATTGGACTCAGTAAAGTTCGATTGGCACTAACGGATACATTGGATAATGGTACGCCGATGGGACGTGCGGTGGCAAAAAGAGCGGCGCATTCTATCGTTACAAAGATTGTGAATGCCATTGCTCAAGAATCGAATACAGCAACTTCGGATAATAGTTGAGGAGAAAAGTCATGTTTTCATTTACCGAAGATACCTTTGAACAAGCCGTCGTAGAATTGTTCGAGAATATGGGCTACACCCATATTTATGCTCCCGATATGAACCGGACGGATTACAGCCGCCCGTTGCTGGATGATGTTTTGCGGGATTGTCTGGTGCGGTTGAACCGGAACCTCCCGGTGACAGCGATTGACGAAGCGATTTTGAAGCTGAATGATTTTGATGCTGGAAGTCTGTTGCAGAAAAACATGGTTTTTATGGACTATCTGCAAAACGGTATCACGGTCAAATATGCAGTCAAGGGTGAAGAACGGTCTTCGGTAGTAAAGCTGATTGATTATGCAGATGCAGACAAAAATGATTTCTATGTGGTAAACCAGTATACCTTCGTGGAAAATGGAAACAACCGCCGCCCGGATATTATTTTGTTTATCAACGGTTTGCCGTTGGTTTTGATCGAACTGAAAAGTCCTTCCAAGGACGAAGTGGGCGCAGAAAACGCATACAACCAGATTCGGAACTACATGAAGGACATCCCTTCGATGTTCTATTATAATGCAATCTGCGTAATCAGCGACCTTTCGACCAATAAGGCGGGAACAATCACTTCTGGACTTGACCGTTTTATGGAGTGGAAAACAAAGGATGGCGATTACGAAAATACGGCGTATGCACAGTTTGATACCTTCTATGAGGGGATGTTCCAGAAAGCCCGGTTGCTAGATATTCTGAAAAATTTTATCCTGTTTTCCGGCGATGGGCAGAAGCCGATTAAAATTTTGGCTGGATACCACCAGTATTTTGCAGTGCGAAAAGCTATCGAAAAGGCCAAGATTGCCACTAATACGGATGGCAAGGGTGGTGTGTTCTGGCATACGCAGGGCAGCGGGAAATCGCTGTCGATGGTATTCTACGCCCATTTACTGCAAGAAGCTTTGGATAGCCCCACCATCGTTGTGATGACGGACCGCATTGACCTTGACGATCAGCTCTACACGCAGTTCGCCAAGTGTGCGCCGTTTTTGCGCCAGACACCTGTACAGGCAACCAGCAAGGAAAATCTAAGCAAGCTGCTGGATGGTCGAAAAGCAAACGGCATTATCTTCACCACGATGTTCAAGTTTGAGCGTGGCGAAAAGCCGCTGTCCGAACGTAGAAATATTGTGGTAATGGCGGATGAAGCCCACCGTGGACAGTATGGTTTTGATGAAAAAATTGTCATCAAAGAAAATGAACAGGGTGAAAAAGAAGCACATACGGTCATTGGCAATGCCCGTATCATTCATGATGCCCTGCCGAATGCAACTTACATAGGCTTTACAGGAACACCTATTTCGGCAAAAGATAGAAATACGCGTGAAGTTTTTGGTGATTATATCGATATTTATGATATGACACAGGCGGTGGAAGATGGTGCAACGCGTCCGGTTTACTATGAGAGCCGCGTTATCAAACTCCACCTAGACCAAAATACGCTGGCCTTGATTGATGCGACCTACGATGCGCTGGAACAGCAATCGGACGCTGCAACGATTGAAAAAAGCAAAAAGATGTTGGGGCAGATGGAGAGTGTGTTGGGAGCAGAGTCTACCATTCAATCCCTGTGCGAAGATATTGTCAACCATTACGAAAAGTACCGCGCTAATCTTTTGACGGGCAAGGCGATGATCGTGGCGTATTCGCGCCCGATTGCGATGAAGATTTATCGAAAACTTCTGGAGCTGCGCCCGACATGGAACGAAAAAATCGGCGTAGTTATGACGGGTGGCAACAATGACCCGGAGGATTGGAAAGAAATCATCGGTACAAAATCTCACAAAGAAGAACTTGCTCGGAAATTCAAAGACAACGATGACCCGATGAAGATTGCCATTGTTGTGGATATGTGGCTGACAGGTTTTGATGTGCCTTCACTGGCTACGATGTATGTTTACAAGCCAATGCACGGATACAATCTGATGCAGGCCATCGCGCGTGTCAACCGCGTGTTTAAGGACAAAGAGGGCGGCTTGATTGTAGATTACGTTGGCATTGCATCTGCCCTCAAAGCCGCTATGAAGGAGTATACCAAGCGTGACCAGTCCCGATATGGCGATATGGACATTGCCAAAGTTGCTTATCCAAAGTTTCAGGAAAAGCTTCAGGTGTGCAAAGATTTGTTGCACGGCTTTGATTTCAGCGGATTTATTGGCGGTTCTCCGTTGATGATGGCAAAGCTGGTCACTGGCGGCGTAAACTTTGTTCTGGACGCAAAAGCACCCAAGCGCAAAGATCTGTTCCTGCGAGAAGCTCTGTTGCTGAAACAGTCGCATTCGCTGTGTTCCAGCATGACCACGGAGCAGGAGCGACATGAAGCGGCCTATATGGAAGCAGTCCGTTCTACGGTGGTGAAGATCACCTATGGTGGGAGTGGCGGCAAGACACTTTCTTTGAAAGAAATCAATGCTCAAATCAATGAGTTGCTAAAGGCGAGTATCCAGAGCCAAGGCGTTATCAGCTTGTTTGACAGCAAGCAGGCGGATGAAAATATCAGCCTGCTTGACCCGGCGGTGTTGGATGAAATTTCAAAAATGAAAGAAAAGAACATTGCCGTAGAAATTTTGAAAAAACTTATGGCAGAGCAAGTTTCACTGTATAAACGGACAAATGTTGTGCAGTCTCAGAAGTTTTCGGAAAAGATTACACAGTTGATGAACTCTTACTATAACGGTCTGATTACAAACGAGGAGGTCATCAAGGAACTTCTGAAAACGGCACAGGAGATTACAGAACTGTATAACAACGGTAAAAAGCTGGGCTTGACGCAGGAAGAACTGGCTTTTTACGATGCTCTGACAAAGCCGGAAAACATAAAGGACTTCTATCAAAATAATGAATTGATTGACTTGACCAGAGAACTTACGGAAATGCTGCGCAAAAATCGGACGATAGACTGGCAGAAAAAAGAAACTGCCCGTGCGAGTATGCGTAAGATGGTGAAGCACTTGCTGAAAAAATATAAGTATCCACCGGAAGATTATGATACGGCAATCAGCACGGTCATTAGCCAGTGTGAGATGTGGACTGACAACATGATAGTATGAATTGTATGAAATGTCGTTGATTTGTGCTTGACAATCGGATTCCTTTTCTGTAAAATGATTTTAGAAAATACTATTATTGAAAATAAGAAAGGCTGTTTTATGGGAAAGATGATCTTAGATGACCTCCGCAAGCATCTGGAACGTCTGGACGAAGACGCAGACCTGATGATCGACAATAACGACCGCTATCAGATGGTGATTGTAGGCGGCAGTGCGTTCATTTTGTTGGGCAAACTGACCCGCGCTACTCATGACATTGATGCCTTGAGTGTTCCGAAAGAACTGTACAGTTTGCTTGGCAAGTACGACATCAACACCGATGTGGAAGCCTACATCGACAATTTCCCGTACAACTTCTAAGACCGGCTTCAGCCGCTACCCTTTGGTGGTACAAAGGTGCAGTTCTATACACCCAGTCTGGAGGACTTGGTGATTGCAAAGCTGTGCTCTTTCCGGGACACTGACAAAGCAGACGTAGAGAGTGAGGCTGTGCGGAATTCGTTGGATTGGGATTTGCTGGAACACCTTGCAACGGATGAAGATGAACTGAAAGCCAGCATCTTGAACGATTGGCGGTATCGGGATTTTTATATCCGCTATCAGGAGTATGTGGAGAGGTGGAGACCATGCGAAAGCTGACATTTGAAGGTTTCTTGAAGAAGTATGTGGCAGAGCTTGCCGGGGTGCAGACGGCAAGCGTCCATAAGCTGGCAGATTGCATGACCGAAAATCCCCGCCTGAAAGAACCGCTGTTTCTCTATGCGCTGGCCTTTAATAAAGTAGAACTGCTGCTCCGCTACACCGCAAACAGCACGATTGCTGCGGAATATGAGCAACTTTCTAATCTCTATTCGCTGGAGCAAATGCTGGTGCTTCTTGAAAAGCAATCATCAGAACTGCCGGAAGGCTATTTGAAGGTTTGGCGCAGCTATTGCTCGGTGCGGGATGCCGCTCTTGCGGATAATGACACAAAAGAACTGATCCATCGCCGGGTATTGGAACTTCAGCAAAAAAAGAAATTGACGAATTACCGTCTTTACAAGGACTTGAAGCTGAATCCGGGCAATGTGAATGCATGGCTCAAACACAACGATTCCAGCAAAATGAGCCTTGACTGTGCACGGCAGATCTACAAGTATGCAAAAAGCTACCCGTCTGTTCGATAAGAAAGCGGAAAAGAACGGCATCACGGTCATCAAGCACTACATTGACCGTGCATTCTCTGCCAAAACGGACAATCGCCCGGAATTCCAGCAGATGATCAAAGACAGCGGCAAAAAGCTGTTTGATGTTGTTCTCGTCTGGAAATTTGACCGCTTTGCCCGGAATCGTTTTGATAGCGCAAACTATAAGATGATCCTGAAAAAGAACGGTGTCCACCTGATTTCCGTTATGGAACCCATTGCCGAGGGTTCACAGGGCATTCTGGTGGAAACCCTTCTGGAAGGTATGGTGGAATACTATTCCGCAGAGTTGTCCGAAAAGGTGATCCGCGGTCAAACTGAGAACGCTCTGAAAGGGAAGTGTACCGGCGGTACGGGAACCATCGGCTATAAAATCGACGATGACAAGTTCTATCATCTTGACCTGCTGACCGCTCCGTTGGTACTGGAAGCCTTTCAGCGGTATGATAACGGCGATAAGATGGTGGAGATCGTAAACTTCCTCAACGACAAGGGTGTCCGCAATATGCTGGGCGGCAAAATGACCCACAGCAGCGTAAATACCATGCTGAAGAACCGTCGGTACATTGGCGAACTGTCTTTCCGGGATATCGTTGTGCCGGATGCAATTCCGGTTATTGTTCCGAAAGACCTGTTTGACCGGGTGCAGAAGCGTCTGGATAAGAACAAGCGTGCCCCTGCCTGTGGCAAGGCAGACGAGGAATATCTGCTGACCACCAAGCTGTTCTGCGGCAAGTGTGGTGCGCTGATGTTCGGCGAAAGCGGAACCAGTGCAACCGGACGCACCTACTATTATTATAAATGCGCCAACGTCAAGCGGCGCAAGGGCTGCAACAAAAAGACCGTGCAGAAAGAATGGCTGGAAGATCTGGTCGTCCGGGAGACCATGAAGTTGATTCAGGACGATGCGGTGATCGACAAGATCGTTCAATTGGTCGTGGACGTCCAGAATCAGGAGAACACCACGATTCCGCTGCTGGAAAAGCAACTGCGAGAGGTCAACAAAAAGCTGGACAACCTGATGAAGGCGATCGAGGACGGCTTGTACACCCGGACAACGAAAGAGCGTCTGGAAGCGCTGGAAAGCCAGAAAGATGAGCTGACTGTAAAAATCGCAGATGAAAAATTGAAGAAGCCCAGCTTCAATGAGGATTTCATCCGATTCTGGCTGATGAAATTTAGAAAGTTCGATATTTCGCAGAAAAAGCAGCGGAAAGCACTGATTGAAATTTTTGTAAATGCCATTTTCCTGTACGATGACCGGATGCTGATTACGTTCAACTACAAGGATGGCACCCAAACCGTCCGTTTTGAGGACACTTTGACCGCTGATTCGGCGGAGGAAAAAAGTTCGGATTTGTCCAGCTCTGCTGGACCATTTGCTTCTCAGTCGAACAACCTTCGGGTTAGTTCGATTGAGGAGCTTTTTATTTTATCCAAAGCTTTTTTAAACAACAGAGCCGCAGTCCTTTCGGGGGCTGCGGCTCTGTCTGCTTCTGTATCCTTATTTTCCCTCTGCGCGGAGGCGGGCGTCCTTGTCCAGCAGCGGCTTGAGGTACTGGCCGGTAAAGCTTTCCGGTACCTCTGCCACCTGCTCGGGTGTTCCCTCCGCCACGATGAGTCCGCCGGCGCTTCCGCCTTCGGGACCGAGGTCGATGATGTGGTCGGCGCACTTGATGAGGTCGAGGTTGTGTTCGATGACGATGACGGTATTGCCCGCATCCACCAGCTTCTGCAGCACCTCGATGAGGCGGTGGACATCCGCGATGTGGAGGCCCGTAGTCGGCTCGTCGAGAATATACACGGTCTTGCCGGTGCTGCGGCGGGCCAGCTCATTGGCCAGCTTGACGCGCTGGGCTTCGCCGCCCGAAAGGGTCGTGGCGCTCTGTCCCAGCGTGACATAGCCCAGCCCCACATCCAGCAGGGTCTGCAGTTTGCGGGCGATTTTCGGCTGATTGGCGAAGAAGACCACTGCCTCCTCCACTGTCATGTTCAGCACGTCGGAGATGGTCTTTTCCTTATATTTGACTTCCAGCGTCTCCCGGTTGTAACGTGCACCCTTGCAGACCTCGCAGGGGACGTAGACATCAGGCAAGAAGTGCATCTCGATCTGGAGGATACCATTGCCCTCGCAGGCCTCGCAGCGGCCTCCCCGGACGTTAAAGCTGAACCGGCCCGGGCCATAGCCCCGCATCTTGGCGTCCTGTGTCTGCGAAAAGACGGTGCGGATGTCGTTGAAGACGCCGGTATAGGTGGCCGGGTTGGAGCGGGGTGTCCGGCCGATGGGCTGCTGGTCGATACCGATGACCTTGTCCACAAATTCGAGGCCCTCTACCCCATCGCATCTGCCTGCGCGGGAACGCGCGCCGTTCAACTCACAGGCCAGCGTCTTATACAGGATCTCATTGATGAGGCTCGATTTGCCCGAGCCAGAGATGCCTGTCACGCAGATAAACTCTCCCAGCGGGAACTTCACATCAATATTCCGCAGGTTGTTCTCCCGTGCCCCCCTCACCGTGAGGAAATTGCCATTGCCGGTGCGGCGGGTCTGGGGCACCTCGATGCGCTTGCGGCCCGATAGATAGTCGCCGGTAATGCTGCGCTTGGCCTTGCAGATGTCCTTCACCGAACCGGCAGCCACGATCTCACCGCCGTGGACGCCTGCGCCGGGGCCGACGTCCACGATATAGTCCGCGCTGCGCATGGTATCTTCATCGTGCTCGACCACGATGACCGTGTTGCCGAGGTCGCGGAGATTTTTCAGCGTAGCGATGAGCTTATCATTGTCCCGCTGATGCAGGCCGATGGACGGCTCATCCAACACATAGAGCACGCCGGAGAGCGCACTGCCGATCTGGGTCGTCAGGCGGATGCGCTGGCTCTCGCCGCCGGACAGAGTGCCTGCCGCCCGGGCCAGCGTGAGGTAGTCGAGTCCCACGCTCTGCAAGAACTGCAGGCGGTTCTTGATCTCCTTCATGATCTGGCCGCCGATCTGCTTCTGTTTTTCGGTCAGTTTTGGCTCATTGTCGGCGATGAACTTCAGCTCATCCCGGATGGACAGCTCGCAGAAGTCGCTGATATTCTTGTCTCCGATGGTCACCGCCAGCACCACCGGCTTGAGGCGTTTGCCGTGGCAGTCGGGGCACTCGACGCCTGACATAAAGCTGCCGATCTCCTCCTTCATCCACTCGCTGTTGGTCTCCCGGAAGCGACGCTCAAGGTTCTCGACGATGCCCTCAAAGGTGTTGTAGTAGACACCGCTGCCGAACTCGTTGGTGCGGTGCATCTCGATCTTTTCGCCGTTGGTGCCGTAGAGCAGGGCGTTGACGGCTTCAGTGCTCATATCCTTGATCGGCGTATCCAGCGTGAAACCGTACTTTTTGCCCAGACCCAGATAGTACATCTCCGACACAGAGCCTTCGGCGTAGTACCAGCCGCTGGCCTTGATGGCCCCTTCCCGGATGGAAAGATTCCGGTTGGGCAGGATGCGCTCCTCGTCCACCCGCATAAAGGTGCCGAGGCCGGTGCACTTTTCGCAGGCACCCAGCGGGTTGTTGAAGGAGAAGAGACGGGGTGACAGGTCGCTGATGGAGATGCCGTGCTCCGGACAGGCGAAATTCTGGCTGAAGGTCATGCACTCGCCGCCGATGACGTCCACCTCGGCCACGCCGCCGGTGAGGGCAAGGGCGGTCTCCAGCGAGTCCGCCAGACGGCCCCGGATGCCCTTGCGCAGGGCGAGGCGGTCCACCACCACCTCCACGGTGTGCTTGATGTTCTTTTCCAACGTGATCTCCTCGTCAAGATCGTACAGGTTGCCGTCGATCTTCACGCGGGCATAGCCAGCGCGGCGGGCGGCTTCCAGCTCCTTCTGCTGGGTGCCCTTGCGCTGGCGGACGACGGGGGCGAGGACCTGAAACTTCGTCCCCTCTTCCAGCTTGAGGACGGCGTCCACCATCTCGTCCACGGTTTGCTGGCTGATGACCCGCCCGCAGACCGGACAGTGTGGCACGCCCACACGGGCGTACAGAAGGCGCAGGTAATCGTAGATCTCGGTCACAGTTCCCACCGTAGAACGGGGGTTGTGGCTGGTGGTCTTCTGGTCGATGGAAATGGCCGGTGACAGGCCGGTGATCTCGTCCACATCGGGCTTGTCCATCCGGCCAAGGAACATCCGGGCATAGCTGGACAGGCTCTCCACATAGCGGCGCTGGCCGTCGGCGTAGATGGTGTCGAAGGCGAGGCTCGACTTGCCCGAGCCGGACAGGCCGGTCATGACGATGAGCTTTTCCCGCGGGAGGGTCAGATTTACATTTTTCAGGTTGTGCTCCCGCGCACCCTTTATGACTATTTTATCGTTTGCCAAGGTACTTTCTCCCTCTTCTTTGTGTCTGTGCATGGTTCTGCTTCCGCTCTGTCTCCGCCGAGGAATCCACGGTGGGGTTCTCGCCCCGGCGCAGCCGGTCGATCTGGTCGCGCAGGAAGGCCGCGTGCTCAAATTCCAGCAGCTTCGCCGCCTCCTTCATCTCCCGGGTCAGGCGGTCGATGGCGGCCTCCCGCTCCAGCTTGCCCATCCGCCGAGTGTTCATCTTGGCGTTCTCGGCCTTGTCGCTGATCTCGATGCTGTCCGGGATGGCCTTCACGATGGTCTTGGGCACGATGCCGTGCGCGGCGTTGTAGGCCGTCTGGATGGCGCGGCGGCGCTCCGTCTCAGTGATGGCGCGGTCCATGCTGTCCGTCACCTCGTCGGCGTACATGATGACCAGACCTTCTGCGTTGCGGGCCGCACGGCCGATGGTCTGGATCAGGCTGGTCTCACTGCGGAGGAAGCCTTCTTTATCGGCGTCGAGGATGGCCACAAGGCTCACCTCGGGCAGATCGAGGCCCTCACGCAGCAGGTTGATGCCCACCACCACGTCGATGGTGCCGAGGCGGAGGTCTTTGATGATCTCCATCCGCTCAAAGGTGTCCACCTCGTGATGCATATACTTGACCTTTATCCCCTGCTCGGTGAAGTAATCCGTCAGGTCCTCGGCCATCTTCTTGGTCAGGGTCGTGACAAGGACGCGCTCATGCCGCTGGATGCGGGCATTGATCTCGCCCAAGAGGTCTGTCACCTGCCCCTCCACCGGGCGCACCGAGATGAGCGGGTCGAGCAGACCGGTCGGCCGGATGACCTGCTGGGCCACCTGCGTGCTGTTCTGGCGCTCGTACTCGCCGGGGGTGGCCGAGACGAAGATCATCTGGTTGAGCTTGGATTCCACCTCTTCAAACTTGAGGGGGCGGTTGTCGAAGGCCGACGGCAGGCGGAAGCCGTACTCCACCAGCGTCTTTTTGCGGGCATAGTCCCCGCCGTACATGGCCCGCACCTGCGGCAGGGTGACATGGCTCTCGTCCACGAAGAGCAGAAAATCCTCCGGGAAATAGTCCAGCAGGGTCGTGGGCATACTGCCCGGCGCGCGGCCCGACAGGACAGCGGAGTAGTTCTCAATGCCCTTGCAGATGCCCACCTCGGTGAGCATCTCGATGTCGTAGTTCGTCCGCTGCTGGATGCGCTGGGCCTCGATGAGCTTGCCCTCCGAGGTGAACTGCTTTACCTGCGCGTCGCACTCTGCCCGGATCTTCTCGATGGCCGCAGCCTTTTTGTCGGCGCTGACGATATAGTGGCTGGCCGGGAAGATGGCAACGTGCTTCACCACGTTCTGTTTTGCGCCGGTGAGGGGGTTGAATTCGGTGATGCGGTCGATCTCGTCGCCGAAAAATTCCACCCGGATGGCCAGCTCGCTCATATAGGCCAGATAGATGTCCACGATGTCCCCATGGACGCGGAATTTATTGCGGATAAAGTTGACGTCGTTCCGCTCATATTGCAGCGTCACCAGCTTCTCGCACAGCTCGTCCCGCTCCATCTGCATCCCGGGCCGCAGGCTGATGACCATGCTGCGGTAATCAATAGGGTCGCCCAGAGAGTAGATGCAGGACACCGACGCCACGATGATGACATCCCGCCGCTCCGACAGCGCCGCCGTGGCCGAGTGGCGCAGACGGTCGATCTCGTCGTTGATGGCACTGTCCTTCTCGATATAGGTGTCGGTGCTGGGGATATAGGCCTCCGGCTGGTAGTAGTCGTAGTAGGAGACGAAATACTCCACAGCATTGTCCGGGAAGAACGAGCGGAACTCGGTGCAGAGCTGGGCCGCCAGCGTCTTATTATGGGCCAGCACCAGTGTGGGACGGTTGCACTGGGCGATGACATTCGCCATCGTGAAGGTCTTGCCGCTGCCGGTGACGCCCAGCAGGGTCTGGCAGCGGTCGCCCCGCTCTACCCCTTCCACCAGCTGGGCGATGGCCTGCGGCTGGTCGCCCGTGGGGGCGTAGGACGACACCAAATGGAATTTTTCCTCTGCCACAAAAAGCCCTCCTTTTTGAAACTACGATTAGTTGTATGTCGTAGCGCTATTATACCACAATTATTTTATAATGTAAATCATTCTCTTCCATATGGGCGTAACATTGTGCCGGTCTCGAAGTCGTAGAAGGGCAGGCGGTTGGATTCCCGCATGGAAAAATACTCGTTTTCCGCGACGATGATGTGGTCGCGCAGGCGTATCTTCACCAGCCCCAGCGCACGGACGATGTTTTCCGTGGCGGCAAGGTCTTCCCGGGAGGGCAGCGGCACACCGTTCGGGTGATTATGGCAGAGCACAACACTCTCCGTCCCGCCTCGGAGCGCCGCCGAGACAACATCCTTCACCTCCAGACCCACCATCCGGCTGTTCCCTTCTTTCAGCCAGCAGACCCCCTTTACCCGGCTGCGGCTGTCCAGCGAGAGGAGCAGGACCTTCTCCTGCCTTGCCCCGGCGAAGCGGGGCTTCAGGTAAGTCACCAGCCGCTCGGTGGTCGTCAGCGCACCCTCGGTACTGGTGCGGTCGTGCTCATAGTATCGGCTCACCTCGGGCAGGAGATGCAGCATCCGGGCGCTGGCCGGGCCGATGCCCGCCACACTGCACAGCTCTTCTTCACTGGCCTCCAGCACCCCGGTAAAGCTGCCGAACCGCTCCAGCAGCGCGTGGGCGATGCCGTTGGTGTCCCGGCGGGCGTTGGTGATGTAGAGCAGGTACTCCAGCACTTCGTGGGGTGCGAGGCTTTCCAGCCCGTACTGTTCCACCCGGGTGCGCATCCGCTGTCGGTGTCCCTCGTGGCTTATGTTCTGTCCCGCCATAGCTGTGCTCCTTTGCATTGCAGTCGTTTCTTTTATAGTACCCCATTTTCAGCAAAAGACAAGAGCCGACCGAAAATATTCTGCGTTGACTTCATGGGGAGAGTAGATTATTATAAGGTAGAAGCAGCCCTCTCAGTCTCGTCGCAGGCTCCTCTCCAGCTTCCCTTGTAGGGGGCTTCGGCAAAAAGACAAACGACATCTTTTCAGAAAACAAAAAAGGATATGCTTTTATGAAACAATACACTGCCACCGCCAACGACGAGGGCGTCCGCCTCTCCCGCTTTGTCCAGAGCGTGACCCGCGACTTCCCTACCAGCCTCTTATACAAGAGCTTCCGCAACAAGCGCATCAAGGTCAACGGCAAAAAGGGTGCGCCCGAAGACCGCATCAACGCCGGCGACCTCATCGAGTTGTACATCAACGACGAGTTCTTCCCGCCGGAGGGTGCAAAGCCGGCCCATAAGCCTGTCCCCAAGAAACAGCAGAACCAGCCCAAGGTGACGGTCATCTACGAGGATGAGAACATCGCCGTCCTCTACAAGCCCACCCACCTGCTCTGCCACAGCGACCGCACCGGCGACGCGAATCTCGTGGACGCATTTACCCAGTATCTGGCCCAAAAAGGCGAATACGACCCGCAGGGCGAGAACCGCTTCAAGCCCGGCATCTGCAACCGCCTCGACCGGGGCACCGAGGGCCTCGTCATCGCGGCCAAGAGCTACGCCGCCCTCCGGGACATGAACGAGATCATCCGCACCGACCTGCTCAAAAAAGAGTATTACACCATTACCGTAGGCATCCCCCAGAGCGGACGATTCACCGCGTGGTGGGAGCACGACGAAAAGAACAACAAGGTGAGCATCCACGCCCACCAGTCACAGGACGAGCGCCGCAAGCAGATCATCACCGATGTAGATGTGCTGCGGACGGCAGGCCCCTTCGCCCTCTGCCGCATCGGCCTCATCACCGGCCGCACCCATCAGATCCGTGCCCATCTGGCCTATCTGGGCAAGCCGGTGCTGGGCGACATCAAATATGGCAACCGGAAGATGAACGAGCGCACCGGCACCAAGACGCAGGCCCTCTGCGCCGTCCGTATCAGCTTCCTCGACATCCCTGAGGAAAATACCCTCCACTACCTCTCCGGCAAGGTCATCAAACTGAAAGACCCGCAGATCGTAAAGCAGTTCGACGCGCTGGATAAAAATAAGCAGGCCCCCGCCGAGGAGAAGTAAGATGGAAAAGGTCGATATTGACGCACTATAAGGAGGCATTCTGATGTATCCTGACCGCAAGACCCACAAGTAAGCCTCTCCCCTCGTTTTGCATTGGAGGTATCATATCATGCGCAAGCCCCGCATCATCTTTTTCGACATCGACGGCACTCTCATCGACATGGAGAAAAAGCGCATCACCAAGCCGACTTTAGACGCTCTGCGCCGCTTACAGCAAAACGGCATCCTGCTGGCCATCGCCACCGGGCGTTCCCCGCTCATCGTGCCGAGATTCGACGGCGTGGAGTTTGACGTCTTTCTTACCTACAACGGCTCCTACTGCTACGACCGTCGCGGAGATATTTTTGCCAGCCCCATCCCGCCGCAGGATGTGCAGACCATCCTCAAAAATGCGGCTGCTCTGGGGCGGCCCGTTTCGGTCGCGGGCCGGACGCAGCTGCTCTCCAACGGCACGGATGACGATTTAACGGCATATTACGCCATCGGCGGACGAGCGCCGGTCATTTCCGATAAGTTCGATGAAGTCTCCCGAGGTGAAGTCTTCCAGCTGTTGATGGGCTGCCGCGAGCGGGACTGGCCCGCCATCCTCAAGGGCACCACTGGCGCAAAAATCGCCGCGTGGTGGGACAGGGCCGTAGACATCATCCCCACCTCGGGCGGCAAGGGCGCAGGCATCCGGAAGGTACTGGCTCACTACGGCCTGACAAAGGAAGATGCGATGGCCTTCGGCGATGGGAACAACGATATAGAAATGTTTCAGGCCGTCGGCCACAGTGTGGCCATGGGCAACGCCTCTGCCGATTTGAAAGCCATCGCCAGCGAGGTCTGTTGTCCCTGTGCTGAGGATGGTATTTACCACTACTGCAAAGAAAATGGTTTGATTTAAGAAAACAAAAAAGAGGTCGCTGTGTTCAACCTCTCCGTCACGGCTTCGCCGTGCCACCTCCCCTATCGAGGGGAGGCTTTGGCATGGCAGAAAGCCCAATCTCTTCGCCAGAGGCTCCCCTCGGTAGGGGAGCTGTCGAACGAAGTGAGACTGAGAGGTTGCTTTTACAGCGGCCTCTTTTTTGCTATTTACTTTTCTTCTCGTTCCGCCTTTTCGGCCTCCTGCTGCTGACGCAGCTTTTTGATGCGCTTTTTCTCGCTCTCAACACGAGGCCATGGCCACGAAAAGCCCTCGTTCTCTTTGCACCAGCGGGTGAGCGGATAGAACGCGAAGGCCAGCCCAAACAGGTACAGCAGGACGTACAGCAGGCCCGAAAGCGTTACCAGTGCGTCCAGTGCACCGATGAGGGCCATGAGAAAGCCCGCCTTCAGGAAGAAAAGTCCGTTCTGACGGCAGTACTCGGGAAAATTTTCAGCCTTGACGGCCTGACGGCCCTGATCGCCCCAGACCCGGGGATTTTTCATGACCGAATACCCGTAAAAGACCAGCATCAGGCCACAGGTGAGTTGGAATCCAAAAAACATCTGCGTCGTTCCTCGCTTTATTCTGGTGTAATGGTCTCAGAAGACCGCTTAGTCGTCGTACTCGCCCAGCAGCGGCTTCATGAAGGGCAGGAAGTCCAGCGTTGCAAAGTAATCGCGGGGGGTCTCGGCGCGGCGGATGAGGCGGTGGGAGCCGTCCTCGCAGAGTAGGACTTCGGCGCTGCGCAGCTTGCCGTTGTAGTTGTAGCCCATCGCAGAGCCGTGGGCACCGGTGTCGTGGATATACACGATGTCGCCGATGTCGATCTTGGGCAGCATCCGGTCGATAGCAAACTTGTCGTTGTTCTCGCACAGGCCGCCCACTACGTCATACTTGTGGTCGCAGGGGGCATTCTCCTTGCCCAGCACCGTGATGTGATGGTACGCGCCGTACATAGCGGGGCGCATCAGGTTGGCCGCACAGGCATCCAGACCGATGTACTCCTTGTAGATGTGCTTCTCGTGGATGGCAGTTGCCACCAGCGCGCCGTAGGGGCCGGTGGTGAAGCGGCCCATCTCGGTGAAGATGGCGACATCACCCATCCCGGCGGGGACCAGGATCTCCTCGAATTTCTTACGGACACCCTCGCCGATGGCCATGATGTCGTTCTCAGTCTGCTCAGGACGGTACGGGATGCCCACGCCGCCGGACAGGTTGATGTAGGCGATGTGGACGCCGGTGGCCTTCTGGACGCGGACCGCCAGCTGGAACAGGATCGCAGCCAGCTCGGGGTAATAGGCGTCCGAAATGGTGTTGGAAGCGAGGAAGGCGTGGATGCCGAAGTTCTTGGCTCCCTTTGCAGCCAGCTTCTTGTAGCTGTCGATCATCTGCTCCTCGGTCATGCCGTACTTGGCATCCCCGGGCTTGTCCATGACCTGAAAGCCCTCCTTGCTCTCGCCCAACTGGAAGGTGCCGCCCGGATTGTAGCGGCAGAAGATGTTCTCCGGCACACCGGCCACCCGGTCGAGGAAGTCCACCATCGTGGCGTCGTCGAGGTTGATATAAGCGCCCAGCTCGTAGGCCTTCTTCATGTCCTCCACGGGGGTCTGGTTGGAGGAGAACATGATGTCGCTGCCGCTGAAGCCGCACACCTCACTGAGCATCAGCTCGGTCAGGGAGGAGCAGTCCACGCCGCAGCCCTCTTCCTTCAGGATCTGGAGGATGACGGGGTTGGGCAGAGCCTTGACCGCGAAATACTCGCGGAAGCCCTTATTCCAGCTGAAGGCCTTGTTGATGCGGCGGGCGTTCTCCCGGATGCCTTTCTCGTCGTAGACGTGGAAGGGGGTGGGCACGTCCTGAATGATGTCCTGAGCCATCGACTCAGTCAAAAACGGTTTCTTTTCCATGATATACATCCCTCTCATATATTTTTACACAGCCGAATGCCGTGCAGCCAGCAGTTCACAGCTTGAGGTTCTCCCGGGTAGGGGTAAAGGTAGGCACCATCTTGGCCAGCTGGGCCACGACGTTGTCGTCGTTGTGCTCGGCGGCGGCAGACAGCTCCTGAAGCTGCTGATAGAACTCGCCAAGGTCGATGTTCCGGGGCGGAGCCACGAAGATCTTATTGTGGCCGGTACGGCGCATCTTGTCCTGTTCCTCGTCCATCATCAGCTCTTCGTAGAGCTTCTCGCCGGGGCGGAGACCCACGATCTTGATGTCCATATTCACGCCCGGCTCATAGCCGTAGAAACGGATGAGCTGCTTTGCGAGGTCCATGATCTTGACCGGCTCACCCATATCCAGCACATAGATGCTGCCGCTCTCAGCCAATGCGCCGGCCTGCAGCACCAGCTGCGCGGCCTCCGGGATGGTCATGAAATAGCGCTCGATGTTGGGGTCAGTCAGGGTGACGGGGCCGCCCTTTTTGATCTGCGCCTCGAACAGCGGGATGACGCTGCCGTGGCTGCCCAGCACGTTGCCGAAGCGGACGGCCACGCACTTCATGTCGGTGTTGCCCGCAAAGGTCTGGATGAGCATCTCACACAGGCGCTTGGTGCAGCCCATAACGCTGGTGGGGTTGACGGCCTTATCGGTGGAAAGCTGCACCAGCCGCTCCACGCCGTGCTCGCTGGCGCTGACCAGCAGGTTCTTAGTGCCGAAGACGTTGTTCTTGACGGCCTCAGCGGGGCTGATCTCCATGAGCGGGACGTGCTTGTGGGCCGCGGCGTGGAACACCACCGTGGGGTGGTAGGTCTCAAAGACCTCGTCCAGACGGGCCTTGTCCCGGATGGAACCCACCAGCACCGTGATGGGCACATCGCGGCCATACTTCTGCTGCAGTTCCATCTGCAGCTCGTAGGCGCAGTTCTCGTAAATATCGAAGATGAGCAGCTTCGCGGGTCTGAAGCGCATGACCTGACGGCAAAGCTCGCTGCCGATGCTGCCGCCGCCGCCTGTCACCAGCACGGTCTTGCCGGTGAGGTAGCCCGAGATCTGGGCCGTGTCCAGCGTGACCTCCTCACGGGAGAGGAAGTCGGCCGTATTCAGCTCTCGGAACGCCCCCTGCTGGGGTGCGCCTGCCCCCACAAGCTGGGGGTCGCTGAGCATCTGCACCGCACAGTGGGTAGAGACGCAGAGGTCGATGACATGGTTCAGACGGCTGCCCCGCAGGGTCGGGATGGCAATGATGATGGTGTGGATGCTGTAGCGGGTGCACAGGTCGGGGATTTCCTCCAGCGTGCCCTTCACCGGGACGCCGTGGATGGTCTGGCCCAGCTTGGCGGGGTCATCGTCCACCGCCACCACCGGGTGGCCGTAGCTGCCGTTGCTCTTGCAGACGTTGATGGCCCACGCACCGGCCTCGCCCGCGCCCACGATCATCACAGGGCGGTTGGGGTCTTTGCTGGTATTGCCCCGCAGCCGCTCGCCCAGCGGGTGGTTCAGGAAGAGCCGCCACGCCAGACGGCTCCCGCCGACGAGCAGGAAGATGAGCACCGAAGCCATCGCGTTGGCCGAGTTGAAGAGCACGCCATGGATGAAGCAGCGGTTGACCAGATACACCACGACCGTCGGGGCAGCGATCATCCCAGCCAGACGGATGAGGTCCCGCTCTCCGGCGTATTTCCAGAGGATGGTGTAGAGCCTCCCGCCCAAGAAGCTGAGCAGATAGACCGCCACGATCCACGGCAGGTTCGCGTAGAGCAGGGCGCGGTTGTGAGGCCACCATGAGGCCTCGACTGCGCCGTCTGCACGGAGCAGGAGCGCAAAATAAAAGCTGAAGGCTACGATGGCTGCGTCCAGCACCACCAGAAAGGCCCGGCGGACCAGCACCTGCAGCATACTTGTTTTCTTTTCCTTCACAGAAAGTCCTCTTTTGCATCAGGGCCGGCGTCGGAGAGACGCCAGCCGCCGTTTTTTCGACCCAAGGGCCTATCGCCCCATCGTATCTGTATCATTATACTCGATTCTTCTCCCCATGTCCAGCGCTTTTGTGTCTTCTCTCCCCTGCCGCCACGTCCCGCAGCTCCTCGCCGAGGCCCAGCGGCCATGCCGCCGCAAAGCAGACCAGCGTCATCCCCGCACCGCCCAGCGCCACCGCCGCCAGCTGCGCGGGCACTCCTCTCGCCAGCCATGGGGTCAGGAGCTTCCGCAGCGCCAGCCCCGCTCCGGCACCAGCCGTCCCCGCAAGACCCGGCGCCCCCAGCCACCGCCACAGCCGCAGCGGCAGGCCGCAGCTGGACAGCAGCCGCCCGGTGTTGGCGGCGCAGGTGTAGAGGCTGGACAGGAGGATCACGAAGAGAAACCCCTTCATCCCGAACCGGGGCAGCAGGAGCACCACCCCCGCGATGCGGAGGCAGGAGTCCCACATACTATACCGGAAGACGGCTTTCTGCTCTCCCACCCCCTTCATCGCGCCGTCCACCATGCTCTCGAGGTACATCAGCGGCATGGCCGGGCCGAGGATGACGAGATAGCTGCCCGCCTCCGCGCTGCCGTAGAGTGCCTCAGCCAGCGGCTGTCCCCACACCCAGAATGCCGCCCCAGCCAGCGCCGAAAAATAACCTGTGAGCCGCAGCATCCGGTCGATGAGGACGGAGAGCCGCCTGCTCTGCCCCCGGAGATGGGCTTGGGTGATCTCGGGCATCAGGAGGACGGACAGACTCCCCAGCAGCCCGAAGGGAAAGGTCAGCAGGGGCAGGGCCATCCCTTTCAGGTTTCCGTACTGGGTCACAGCCTCGGCGCGCCCGCCGGAGCATTGCAGATAGACCGCAAGACAGGCTGGGACCAACATATTCTCAGCGGTATGGAGGGCACTGGCGAGACATCGCCCGCCCTCCACCGGCCAGAGGATGTCCCAGAGCCGCCTCCCCGGGTCATGGGGACGCTGTACAGGCTGTGAGCCGAAGCAGCGGCGGGCCTCCCGGCAGTAGAACAGGGCCATCAGACCGGTGCTGACGGCCTCGCTGGCCGCCGTTGCGCCCAGCACTGCCGTACAGCGCTGCCCCGCATCCCATCCGAGAGCGTCGGCCCGGCCCAGCGCGGCCCAGACGATGCCGATGCGGACGGTCTGCTCGGCCAGCTGGCTCAGGACATTCGGCTCGACCCGCCGCCGGGCGATGAAAAAGCCCCGCAGCACCGACGACACCGCCATCCACGGCAGGCCCAGCGACGAGACGCGCAATGCCCCCGCCGCCCGGGCATCTCCCAGCCACCACCGTGCGGCGAGGCCGGCCAGACCGAACTGGGCCGCCAACGCCGTCACTCCCAGCCCGGCCCCCGCCAGTAGAAGACGGCGCAGCATCCCCCGGGCCTCGGCCGGGCTTCGGGCCAGCTCTTCAGCCATCAGGCGGGTGGCCGCCACCGATACGCCTGCCGTCGCCAGCGTGACGAAAAGCGAGTAGACCGCCAGCACCAGCTGATACAGCCCCATCCCCTCGCCGCCCAGCGCGTTCGCCAGCCAGATGCGCAGCCCCATCCCTGCCAGCCGGAGCAGGACATCTGCTCCGGTCATCAGGGCCGCGTTTTTCAGATAGCTCTTCCCCACTGCGCCCCCTCCCTTTCCTGCTCGTATCCTTTTATAGGTATGCACGCCGCTCCGGGAAATATGAGCGGCGGCGTGGGTTGTTTCTTTCCCAGTTTTATGATATGATATATATTGTATCTGGCGGAGCGTTTTCTGCCAGACAGGATCTAAGAATGCAAGGAGGAAGCGCACCCCGGTACCACGGCCGTGCGCAATGAGACAATGAGCGAAGAATGTACCCATGACTGCTCCAACTGCGGGGCAGCGTGTTCTTCCCGCAATGCTGCACCCCAGCATGACGCCCCCAACCCGCACAGCCGGGTCAAGAAGGTCATCGGCGTCGTGTCCGGCAAGGGCGGCGTCGGCAAGAGCATGACCAGCGCCCTGCTGGCCTGCGCCATGGCACGCCGCGGCTACCACTGCGGCATCCTCGACGCCGACATCACCGGCCCGTCCATCCCGAAGCTGTTCGGCATCCATGGCCGCGCCATGGCGGACGACAAGGGCTGCTGGCCCATCCAGAGCCGGATGGGCATCGACGTCATGAGCATCAACCTGCTGGTGGAGAACGAAGAGGACCCCGTCGTCTGGCGCGGCCCCGTCATCGCCGGTGCGGTCAAGCAGTTCTGGACCGATGTGGTCTGGAAGGACGTCGATTTCCTGTTCGTGGATATGCCTCCGGGAACGGGCGATGTGCCCCTGACCGTCTTCCAGAGCCTGCCTGTGGACGGCATCGTCGTCGTGGCAAGCCCGCAGGAGCTGGTGAGCATGATCGTCGCCAAGGCTGTGAACATGGCCGAGATGATGAAGGTGCCTATGCTGGGCATCGTCGAGAACATGAGCTACATCGTCTGCCCCGACTGCGGCAAGCACATCAATGTGTTCGGCGACAGCCATGTGGACGAGGTGGCCGCAAAGCATCACCTGCCTGTGCTGGCCAAGTGCCCCATCGACCCCCAGCTGGCCGCACTGTCCGACGCCGGCATGATCGAGACCTACGGCGGACAGTTCCTCGAGGGTGCCGCTGACGCCTGCGAGAAGCTGCTGAAGTAAGACTTATCCCCCCTGCACCGCCCTTCCCGGGCCGGTGCAGGGGAATTTTTATTCTTTCGCAAAATCAGGCGTTATCGCCGTTTTTTGAAGCACCCGTTCTTTTTTGTGAAGTATGTTCATCTTTTCTGTAGCTTTTTTGAAAGATTTTCCAGCTTTTGCAGGGCGGGCCATCTTGTAAATCGGCGGATAAAGCTTTATAATAACGAAGTGTGCTGAGGTTCGCTGTCCTCGCCGTGGAGACGGGAGAGCCGGAGCCTCATAATAGAGCCACACGATAGAGTTAAGGGAAAAGGAGTATCTTACTATGCTGACGAATGAATATCTGAAGCGTGTCTACGAGGGCCTCGAGAAGCGCAATGCCAACGAGCCTGAGTTCCTGCAGGCTGTCCGCGAGGTGCTGGAGAGCATCCAGCCCGTCGTGGAGAAGCACCCCGAGTACGAGAAGGCCGGCCTCATCGAGCGTCTGGTCGAGCCGGAGCGCATCATCTCCTTCCGTGTGCCTTGGGTCGATGATCAGGGCAAGGTCCAGGTGAACCGCGGCTACCGCGTCCAGTTCAACAGCGCCATCGGCCCCTACAAGGGCGGCCTGCGCTTCCACCCCTCTGTCAATCAGGGCATCCTGAAGTTCCTCGGCTTTGAGCAGACCTTCAAGAACAGCCTGACCACCCTGCCCATGGGCGGCGGCAAGGGCGGCTCTGACTTCGACCCCCACGGCAAGAGCGACATGGAAGTCATGCGCTTCTGCCAGAGCTTCATGACCGAGCTGTACCGCCACATCGGCCAGTTCGTGGACTGCCCCGCCGGTGACATCGGCGTCGGCGGCCGCGAGGTCGGCTATATGTTCGGCCAGTACAAGCGCCTGACCAACAGTTTTCAGGGCGGTATGCTCACCGGCAAGGGCCTGACCTTCGGCGGCTCTCTGGCCCGTACCGAGGCCACCGGCTACGGCCTGTGCTACTTCACCGCTGAGGCTCTGAAGTGTATGCGCAACGACAGCTTCGAGGGCAAGACCGTGGTCATCTCCGGCTCCGGCAACGTCGCCATCTACGCCTGCGAGAAGGCCACCCAGCTGGGTGCCAAGGTCGTCACCATGTCCGACTCCAACGGCTATGTCTACGACCCCAACGGCATCGATCTGGCCTACGTCAAGGATCTGAAGGAAGTCCGCCGCGGCCGCATCAAGGAGTACGCTGAAACCCACAAGGATGCGACCTATGTTGCTGACTGCACCAAGGTCTGGACTGTCCCCTGCGACATCGCCCTGCCCTGCGCTACCCAGAACGAGATCAACAAGGAGTCCGCAGAGGCTCTGGTGAAGGGCGGCTGCACCGTGGTCTGCGAGGGCGCTAACATGCCCAGCACTCCCGAGGCCATCGAGGTCTATCTGTCCAACGGCGTTCTGTACGGACCCGCAAAGGCTTCCAACGCCGGCGGCGTGGCTACCTCCGGTCTGGAGATGAGCCAGAACTCCGAGCGTCTGAGCTGGACCTTTGAGGAGGTCGATGCAAAGCTGAAGGGCATCATGGAGGGCATCTTCCACGCTTCCTATGACGCTTCTGTGGCTGCCGGCTCCGAGGGCAACCTGATGGTCGGTGCAAACTGCGCCGGCTTCCTGAAGGTCGCCACCGCTATGATGGCTCAGGGCATCACCTACTAAGCTTTTTCCTGATCTGCAAGGGTCGCATCCGCGAGGGTGCGGCTTTTTTGGGTTTGCCCCGCCTGCCTGCATAACCGTCTGCCGCCCCGCTCATACTCCTTTCATCAAACGAAAAGAGGTTTTTGCATGGACGAAATGATGTTCTGTTATCAATGCGAGCAGGCGGCAAACTGCACGGCCTGCACCGGAAAAGCGGGTGTCTGCGGCAAATCAGCCGAGACAGCCGACGCGCAGGACAAGCTCACCGGGGCACTCATCGGCTTTGCCACCCTGCTGCTGGACATCGGCAGACCCATCCGGCCCCCGCAGGCACTCCTGCTGACGGAAGGATTGTTCACCACCATCACCAATGTTGATTTCGACCCCCAGACGGTGGCGCAGCTGACCGATAAGGTCTGGAAGGCCAAGCAGGAAGCCTTTGCCTCGGCCAGCCCTGCACCTGCACCAGTGTCCGACTACGATATGCAGAAGCTGTGGCAGGAGCCGGACCCCGACCGGAAGAGCCTGTGCTCCTTTGTCCTCTTTGGGCTGCGCGGCATGGCAGCTTACTCCTACCACGCGCGGGTGCTGGGCTATACCGATGGCGAGATCGACCTGTTTTTCTGCACGGCGCTGCGGGCCATCGCACAGGAGCGGGACAAGGACAAGCTCTTCCAGCTGGTGGAGGACACCGGGCGGATGGCCTACCGGGTCATGGCTGAGCTGGACAAGGCCAACACCGGCGCGTTTGGCGACCCGGAGCCGGTGGAGGTGTCCCTGACCATCGAGAAAGGGCCTTTCATCGTCATCTCCGGCCACGACCTCTACGACGCCAAGTGCCTGTTGGAGCAGACCGAGGGCAAGGGCATCAATGTCTACACCCACTCCGAGATGCTGCCTGCCCACGGCTACCCGGAGCTGAAAAAGCGCTTTCCTCATCTGAAAGGCAACTTTGGCACCGCATGGCAGAACCAGCAGCGGGAGTTTGAGGACCTCCCTGCACCGGTGCTCTTCACCACCAACTGCATCATGCCCCTCCGGCCCAGCTATGCCGACCGGGTATTCACCACCTCTGTCGTCTCCTATCCCGGCGTCACCCACATCGGGGAGGACCGGGATTTTTCGCCGGTCATTACCAAGGCGCTTGAGCTGGGCGGCTACCCGGAGGACACCCTCATCCCGGGCATGAACGGCGGCAGTGTGGTCACCACCGGCTTTGCCCACCATGCCGTATTGAGCCATGCGGAGGAGATCGTCCAAGCCGTCCACGAGGGTGCCATCCGGCACTTTTTCCTCATCGGCGGCTGCGACGGCACCCGCCCCTCCCGCCGGTACTACACGGATTTTGCCAAGCTGACCCCGCCCGACACCGTCATCCTGACGCTGGCCTGCGGCAAGTTCCGGCTCAACGACCTGCCGCTGGGTACGGTGGCGGGTCTGCCCCGCATCCTCGACGTGGGCCAGTGCAACGACGCCTACAGTGCCATCCGGATCGCGCTGGGTCTGGCCGAAGCTTTTGACTGCTCGGTCAACGAGCTGCCCCTCTCCATCATCCTCTGCTGGTTCGAGCAGAAGGCGGTCTGTGTGCTGATGGCCCTGCTGGCGCTGGGCATCCGGGGCATCCGTCTCGGCCCCACCCTGCCCGCCTTCCTCTCCCCCGGGGTAGCCGCTGTTTTGCAGGAGAAGTATGACCTCCGGCCCATCACCACGCCGGAGGACGATCTTGCCGCCTGTCTGGGCCGGCACTGAGCCGGAAAAGGCATACTATTTCCTACTCTGCGTGTCTGTTTTTCACAAGAAGAGCCGCCGCCGTGTACCCAGCTTTGGTGCAGCTGTCACTTGAATCTATTTCAACACCTTTGTATAATAGTGTTGTTATCCGGAACAAGGGCGTTCCAGATGTGTCTTTGCCGACCCATCTGGGACGCCTTTTCTTTTTATCGGCACAGAGGGACGCTGCGGATTGTGCCGCAGCACTGCCAGGATAAGCCTCCGGAAAATCGAAAAAAGGATGGGAAAGTCTATGGAAAATTTCACGGAGCAAAAACGACCACTCGGCCTGTATGACCCCCAGTTCGAGCACGATGCCTGCGGCATCGGCGCGGTGGTGGACATCAAGGGCCGCAAGAGCCACCAGACCGTCAGCGATGCACTGTCCATCGTGGAGCGCCTTGAGCACCGCGCCGGCAAGGACGCCGAGGGCAAGACCGGCGACGGCGTCGGCATCATGCTGCAGATCAGCCACCGCTTCTTCACGAAGGTGGCCGACGAGCTGAACATCAGCCTCGGCAACGAGCGCGAATACGGCGTGGGTATGTTCTTCTTCCCCCAGAACGAGCATCTGCGGGCGCAGGCCATGAAGCTGTTCGAGCTTGTGACCCGCAAAGAGGGCCTTGAGTTTCTGGCATGGCGCGCCGTGCCCGTAGACCCCGACGCCGTGGGTCAGAAAGCCCGTGACTGTATGCCCTCCATCTGGCAGTGCTTCATCAAAAAGCCCGCCAAGGTGAGCAAGGGCATCGACTTTGACCGCAAACTGTATGTGGTGCGCCGCGTGTTCGAGCAGGCCAGCAACGGCACCTATGTGCCCAGCCTGTCCAGCCGCACCATCGTGTACAAGGGCATGTTCCTCGTCCACGACCTGCGCCTGTTCTACCTCGATTTGCAGGACGAGGATTACGAGTCCGCCATCGGTATGGTGCACAGCCGTTTCTCCACCAACACCAACCCCAGCTGGATGCGCGCCCACCCCAACCGCTTCATCCTCCACAACGGCGAGATCAACACCATCAAGGGCAACACCGACGCCATGCTGGCCCGTGAGGAGACCATCTCCTCCCCCATCATGAAGGAGGACATGAACAAGATCCTGCCCATTATCAATACCTCCGGCTCGGACTCTGCCATGCTGGACAACGCCCTCGAGTTCATGGTGATGAACGGCATGGATCTGCCGCTGGCCGTCATGATCACGATCCCCGAGCCGTGGGAGAACAACAAGAACATCAGCCAGAAAAAGCGGGATTTCTACCAGTATTACGCCACCATGCTGGAGCCGTGGGACGGCCCGGCGGCCATCCTCTTCTCCGACGGCGACGTGGTGGGTGCGGTGCTGGACCGCAACGGCCTGCGTCCCAGCCGTTACTACATCACCAAGGATGGCCGGATGATCCTTTCCTCCGAGGTGGGCGTGCTGCCCTGTGAGCCGGAGAACATTCTGGTAAAGGATCGTCTCCGCCCCGGCAAGATGCTGCTGGTGGACACCCTCAAGGGCGAGGTCGTGGACGACGAAAAGCTGAAGGAGTACTACGCCAGCCGCGAACCTTACGGCGAGTGGATCGACCGCAACCTCGTCCAGCTGAAAGACCTCAAGATTCCCAATGTCAAAACCCCCAGCTATACCGGCGACGACCTGCTGCGTCTGCAGAAGGTGTTCGGCTACAAGTACGAGGACATCAGCACCCTCATCCTGCCGATGGCGCGTCAGGGCGCAGAACCTTCCGGCGCAATGGGCACCGATACCCCGCTGGCCGTCCTCAGCGGCCAGCACCCCCCGCTCTTCAACTACTTCAAGCAGCGGTTCGCACAGGTGACGAACCCGCCCATCGACGCCATCCGTGAGAAGGTCGTCACCTCCACCAGCGTCTATGTGGGCGCACACGGCAATCTGCTGGAGGATAAGCCCGAGAACTGCAAGGTGCTCAAGGTCCACAACCCCATCCTCACCTCCACCGACCTTCTCCGCATCAAGTACATGAATGTGCCGGGCTTCAAGGTGTCCACGGTCTCCATCAACTACTACAAGAACACCAGCCTCGAAAAAGCCATCGACCGCGTCTTCCTCGAGGTGGACCGCGCCTACAAAGAGGGCGCGAACATCATCATCCTGTCCGACCGGGACATCGACGAGTACCATGTCGCCATCCCCAGCCTGCTGGCGGTGTCGGCTGTGTCCCAGTACCTCATCCGCACCAAGAAGAGCACCGCACTGGCCCTCATCCTCGAGAGCGCCGAGCCGCACGAGGTGCACCACTTCGCCGCCCTGCTGGGCTACGGTGCCTGCGCCGTCAACCCCTATCTGGCTCATGAGACCATCGGCCAGCTCATCGACGATGGCCTGCTGGACAAGGACTATTACGCTGCCGTGGACGACTACAACAAGGCTGTGCTGGGCGGCATCGTGAAGATCGCCTCCAAGATGGGCATTTCCACCATCCAGAGCTACCAGAGCAGCCAGATCTTTGAGGCCGTCGGCATCTCCAAGGACGTCATCGACAAGTACTTCACCGGCACGGTCAGCCGCGTGGGCGGCATCGGCCTCGAGGACATTCAGGCAGACGTGGAGGCCCTCCACAACGCCGCCTTCGACCCGCTGGGCCTCGACATCAATATGCAGCTGGAGGACGGCGGTGCCCACAAGTTCCGCAGCGGCAAGGAAGAGCACCTGTTCAACCCTCAGACCATCCACCTGTTCCAGAAGGCCTGCTTCACCGGCGACTACGACACCTTCAAGCAGTTCACCCACACTGTGGACAACATGGGCAGGAACGGCGTCCATCTGCGTAGCCTGCTGGACTTCAACTACGCCCCCGACGGCGGCATCCCGCTGGACGAGGTGGAGCCGGTCAGCTCCATCGTCAAGCGGTTCAAGGCTGCAGCCATGAGCTACGGCGCACTGAGCAGCGAGGCCCACAAGACCATCGCCATCGCCCTGAACCGCCTCGGCGGCCGGAGCAACACCGGCGAGGGCGGCGAGCCGGAAGAGCGCTATCACAGCGAGAGCAATTCCAAGATCAAGCAGGTGGCCTCTGCCCGCTTCGGCGTCACCAGCAAATACCTCGTCTCCGCCGAGGAGATCCAGATCAAGCTGGCACAGGGCGCAAAGCCCGGCGAGGGCGGCAACCTGCCCGGCGCGAAGGTGTATCCGTGGATCGCCAAGACCCGCCACAGCACCACCGGCGTGGGCCTCATCTCTCCCCCGCCCCACCACGACATCTACTCCATCGAGGACCTTGCAGAGCTGATCTATGACCTCAAAAACGCCAACCGTCACGCAAACATCAACGTCAAGCTGGTGAGCGAGGCCGGTGTCGGTACCATCGCAGCCGGTGTGGCCAAGGGCGGCGCACAGGTCATCCTCGTCTCGGGCTATGACGGCGGCACCGGCGCTGCGCCCCGCAACTCCATCAAGGACGCTGGTCTGCCTTGGGAGCTGGGCATCGCCGAGACCCACCAGACCCTGATCCTGAACGGCCTGCGCACCCGCGTGCGCATCGAGAGTGACTCCAAGCTCCTCTCCGGCCGGGATGTCGCCATCAGCTGTATGCTGGGTGCGGAGGAATTCGGCTTCGGCACCTCCCTGCTGATGACCATGGGCTGCGTGATGATGCGTGTCTGCAACCTCGACACCTGCCCCATGGGCATCTGCACCCAGAACCCCGAGCTGCGCAAGCATTTCCGCGGCAAGCCCGAATACATCATCAACTACCTGACCTTCGTGGCGCAGGAGCTGCGGGAGTACATGGCAAAGCTGGGCATCCGCACCATCGACGAGCTGGTGGGCCGCACCGACCTGCTCCACGTCAAGCCCGCCCCTGCCGGAAGCCGTCTGGCCAAGATGGACCTCGACTGCATCCTGCACAACCCCGCCATCGTCAACAGCAATGTCCACTTCCAGAAAGAGGATACCTATGACTTCCATCTGGAAGACACGCTGGACATGAAGGTGCTGATGAAGAAGTTCAAGCTGTCCAGCAAGACCCCCCAGAGCGTCAAGCTGGAGGTCTCCAACACCGACCGCGCCTTTGGCGCCATCTTCGGCAGCGAGATCACCCGCAAGTATGGCAGCGACCTGCCGGATGACGTCTACACCGTCCACTGCACCGGCGCAGGCGGCCAGAGCTTCGGCGCGTTCATCCCCAAGGGCCTGACCCTTGAGCTGACCGGCGACTGCAACGACTACATGGGCAAGGGTCTGTCCGGCGGCAAGCTCATCGTCCGCCCGCCCGAGGGCATCACCTTCAAGCCCGAGGACAACATCATCATCGGCAACGTGGCCCTCTACGGTGCCACCAGCGGCAAGACCTTCGTCTCCGGCGTGGCCGGTGAGCGCTTCTGTGTCCGCAACTCGGGCGCTGTGGCCGTCGTCGAGGGCGTGGGCGACCACGGCTGCGAGTACATGACCGGCGGCACCGTCGTCGTTCTGGGTCATACCGGCAAGAACTTCGCGGCCGGTATGACCGGCGGCATCGCCTATGTGCTGGATGAAAACTGGGACTTCTACCAGCGGGTGAATAAGGAGACCGTCAGCCTCGAGCCGGTGGAGCACAAATACGATGTCGCCACCCTGAAGGAGCTGATCCGGGAGCACGTCGAGCTGACCGGCTCGCCCCGCGGCAAGGAGATCCTGGACAACTTCAGCGAGTTCCTGCCCAAGTTCAAGAAAGTTCTCCCCTACGACTACGACCATATGCTGCGGGTCATCGCCTCCATGGAGGAGCGGGGTCTCGACGGCGAGCAGGCGCAGATCGAAGCATTCTACGCCGTGCAAAAGAAGAAGTAAGGAGGGGAACATCATGGCAAAACTCACTGGTTTTATGGATTACGCGCGCAAGACCAGCACGGATGTTCCGCCGCTGGAGCGCATCGAGAATTTCAACGAATTTCACATCTGGCTCTCCCGGGAGGAGCAGCAGACGCAGGCGGCACGCTGCATGGACTGCGGCGTCCCCTTCTGTCAGGCCGGCATGATGATCGGCGGCATGGCCTCCGGCTGCCCCCTGAACAACCTCATCCCGGAGTGGAACGACCTCGTGTATCAGGGCAAGTGGGAGCTGGCACTCCGCCGTCTGCGGGCCACCAATCGTTTCCCGGAGTTCACGAGCCGGGTCTGCCCGGCCCTCTGCGAAGCCGCCTGCACCTGCGGCGATGTGACCGGCAGCAGCGTCACCGTCCGGGAGAACGAGCACGCCATCGTGGAGACGGGCTACGCCAAGGGCTGGCTTCACGCCGCCCCGCCCCCCGCCCGCACCGGCAAGAGCGTGGCCGTCATCGGCAGCGGCCCCTCGGGCCTGTCGGTGGCCGAGTACCTCAACATCCGCGGCCACGCCGTCACCATTTTTGAGCGGGCCGACCGGGTGGGCGGTCTGCTGATGTACGGCATCCCCAACATGAAGCTGGACAAATCCGTCATCGAGCGCCGCATCAAGATCATGCAGGCCGAGGGCGTGGAGTTCCGCACCAACATGGACGTGGGCGGGGCCGTGGATGCCGCCGAGCTGCTCAAGAGCTACGACGCCATCGTCCTCTGCTGCGGCGCAAAGAAGGCCCGGGACCTGAACGTCCCCGGCCGGGATGCCCGGGGCGTCCATCTCGCGGTGGACTACCTCACCAGCGTGACCAAGAGCCTGCTGGACAGCAGCTTTGCCGACGGCAAGGCCATCAGCGCCGCAGGTAAGAACGTCCTCGTCATCGGCGGCGGCGACACCGGCAACGACTGTCAGGGCACGGCCCTGCGGCAGGGCTGCACCGACCTGATGGCGCTGGAGATGATGCCCCAGCCCCCGAAGGAGCGTGCTGCGAACAATCCGTGGCCCGAGTGGCCCCGGGTGCTGAAGGTGGACTACGGCCAGACCGAGTGCCTCGCCAAGTTCGGCAAGGACCCCCGCGTTTACCAGACTACTGTAAAGGAGTTCCTGAAGGACGAGGCCGGAAATCTGACCGGCGCGGTCATCTCCTATCTGAAGCCCCAGCGCGACCCCGACACCGGCCGCACCAGCATGGTGCCCACCGGCGAGGAGTTCACCTACGACTGCCAGCTGGCTTTCATCGCCGCCGGTTTCGTGGGCTGTGAGGACTATGTCGCTGAGGCATTCGGCGTGGAGCGGAACGCCCGGGGCAATGTGGCCGACCAGAGCTTCCGCACCAACGTGGATAAGGTCTTCGTCTGCGGCGATATGCGCCGGGGCCAGAGCCTCGTCGTCTGGGGCCTGCGAGAGGGCCGCGACTGTGCCGCCGAGGTAGACCGCTATCTGATGGGTTACACCAACCTGTGACCCCCCTACTTCTGACATTCTCTTTCCTATCCTAAACAGAAACGGGAGCTTTCCTTTGCGGGAGGCTCCCGTTTCTGTTTCTCCGGTTTCCTGATTTCACAAAACTTTCACAGCCAGTGTGTTCTATCTGCTTGCAAAATATACCCCTAAGTGGTAAAATCAAATCATCGGGAGGCTTACCCCCGCAGGGTACGTCCTCCTACATTGAACTACCCGGAAAGGAGCTATCTGCTATGACTGATGCTGAAAAGAAGCCCTGCTGCGCCGCTGCGCCTGCCGAAAAGGACACTGCCCCCTCCTGCTGCCGCCACAAGGACCGCACTCCCGAGGAGTACCGTGCCCTCGTCAACCGACTGAGCCGCATCGAGGGTCAGGTGCGCGGGATCCGCGCAATGGTGGAAAAGGATGTTTACTGCACCGATATTCTGGTGCAGGTGGCGGCGGTGAACGCTGCACTGAACGGCTTTTCGAAGGAGCTGCTGGGCCAGCACGTCCGCACCTGTGTGGCTGACGACCTGCGGGATGGCAGCAGTGAAAAACTGGACGAGCTGCTGACCCTGCTGCCCAAGCTCATGAAATGACCCCATTCCGGGCATCTTATGCAGCGGAAAGGAATCTACAATGGAACAATACAATGTCACGGGCATGAGCTGTGCGGCCTGCTCTGCTCGGGTGGAAAAGGCCGTAAAGAAGGTGCCGGGCGTCACGAGCTGCTCGGTGAGCCTGCTGACCAACTCTATGGGCGTGGAGGGCACTGCCTCCCCTGCCGCCATCATCTCAGCGGTGCAGGAGGCGGGCTATGGTGCAAGCCCCAAGTCGGACGCCGCCCATAAGGCATCGGACACCAATGCCGACCTCGACGCACTGGCCGACCACGAGACCCCCAAGCTCAAACGCCGTCTCATCGCCTCGCTGGGCTTCCTGCTGGTGCTGATGTACTTCTCGATGGGCCACATGATGTGGGGCTGGCCCCTGCCTCACTGGTTCGACGGCAACCACATCGCCATGGGCCTTGTCCAGCTGATCCTGGCTGGCATCGTCATGGTCATCAACCAGAAGTTTTTCATCAGCGGCTTCAAAGGCCTTATCCACGGTGCCCCCAACATGGATACGCTGGTGGCCCTCGGCTCCATGGCAAGCTATGTGTGGAGCACCTACGCCCTCTTTGCCATGACCGACGCCCAGCTCCACGGCAATGACGAGCTGGTCATGCACTATATGATGGAGTTCTACTTCGAGTCGGCCGCCATGATATTGACCCTCATCACGGTGGGCAAGATGCTGGAAGCACGCTCCAAGGGCAAGACCACCGACGCCCTCAAGAGCCTGATGAAGCTGGCCCCCAAGACCGCCACGCTGGTACGGGACGGCGCGGAAGTGACCGTCTCCATCGCCGACGTGCAGAAGGGCGACATCTTCGTCGTCCGCCCCGGCGAGAACATCCCTGTGGACGGCTTGGTGTTGGAGGGTGTCAGCGCCGTGAATGAGAGCGCCCTGACCGGCGAGAGCATCCCGGTGGACAAGGCCGCAGGCGACAGGGTCAGCGCCGCTACTACCAATCAGTCGGGCTTCCTCCGCTGTGAGGCCACCCGCGTGGGCGAGGACACTACCCTGTCCCAGATCATCAAGATGGTCAGCGATGCCGCTGCCACCAAGGCTCCCATCGCCAAGATCGCCGACACCGTATCGGGCTACTTTGTCCCGGCGGTCATCTCCATCGCCGTCCTCACCACCATCGTCTGGCTCATGCTGGGCCGTGAGCTGGGCTATGCGCTGGCCCGGGGCATTTCTGTATTGGTCATCAGCTGCCCCTGCGCGCTGGGTCTTGCGACCCCCGTGGCCATCATGGTGGGCAACGGTCTCGGCGCAAAGAACGGCATCCTCTTCAAGACCGCCGCCTCGCTGGAAGCCACAGGCCGCACTCAGATCGTGGCGCTGGACAAGACCGGCACCATCACCGAGGGTGCGCCCCGGGTCACTGACCTGCTGCCCGCCGAGGGCGTCTCTGAGACCGAGCTGCTGACGCTGGCCGCCGCGCTGGAAAGCCGCAGCGAGCATCCGCTGGCCAAGGCCGTTCTGGCCGACTCCGAGGCAAAGACCATCACGCCTCCGACGGTCACAGACTTTGCGGCCCTGCCGGGCAACGGTCTGGCCGCAAAGCTGGACGGCGTGGACATCTTCGGCGGCAGCGCATCCTTTATCCAGTCGAAGCTTTCCCTGCCTGCCGCACTGACACAACAGGCCGAACAGCTGGCCGCTGAGGGCAAGACGCCCCTCTTCTTCGGCGGCGCAGGCCGTCTGCTGGGCGTCATCGCCGTGGCCGACACCATTAAGGCGGACAGCCCCGAGGCCATCCGGCAGCTCCAGAATATGGGCATCCGGGTGGTGATGCTCACCGGCGACAACCAGCGCACCGCCGACGCCATTGGCCGACAGGCGGGCGTGGACGAGGTCATCGCGGGCGTCCTGCCCGACGGCAAGGAGGCTGTCATCCGCCAGCTTCAGTCCAGCGGCAAGGTAGCCATGGTAGGCGACGGCATCAACGACGCCCCCGCCCTGACCCGTGCTGACACCGGCATCGCCATTGGCGCAGGCACCGATGTGGCCATCGACGCCGCCGATGTCGTCCTGATGAACTCCAGACTCTCGGATGTGCCCGCCGCCATCCGCCTCAGCCGCGCTGCCCTGCGGAACATCCACGAGAACCTGTTCTGGGCGTTTATCTACAACATCATCGGCATCCCTCTGGCAGCGGGTCTGTTCATCCCCTTCGGCCTGACGCTGAACCCCATGTTCGGCGCTGCCGCTATGAGCCTGTCCAGCTTCTGCGTCGTGAGCAACGCCCTGCGGCTGAATCTGTTCGACCTGCACAGCACCAAGCACGACCACAAAAAAGCTTCCCCCGCAGCTGTTTCTGCACAGTCTGCGGCAGAAAATAATACGCCATCGGACACCGAAGCGCCCGATGGCAAAATGGAGGACGATCCCATGAAAAAGACCCTGAATGTTGAAGGCATGATGTGCTGCCACTGTGAGGCCCGTGTGAAAAAGGCTCTCGAGGCCATCCCCGGCGTCTCTGAAGTCGTGGCAAGTCACACCGACGGCACCGCCGTCGTCACCCTGACCGAGAATGTGGCCGACGACGTGCTCAAGAATGCAGTCGAGGCACAGGACTATAAAGTCACCGGCATCCAGTAAGCCATAAGACGCCAAAAAAACCAGCGCACGGCTTGTGCACTGGCTTTTTTGTTATTGCTGTAAGCCTCTCCCTTTGGGAGAGGTGTCACCGAAGGTGACGGAGAGGGCAAGCCCGGTACGAAAGAGCTTCCGCACAGCGATAGGCAAGCCCCTTGTCAGAGCAATGCTATCCGCCTCGCCTGCGGTTCTTCGTCAGCATCCTTGCCCTCTCAGGCGCTTTGCGCCAGCTCTCCCAAAGGGAGAGCCTGAAAGAGGTTACGGAGTCAGACGGTTGGGGCCGCGGAACAGGAACTCGGCGTCCTTGATGCTCAGGCCGCAGAGCAGCATGGTCAGGCGGTCGATGCCCAGACCGAAGCCGCCGTGCGGGGGGCAGCCGTACTGGAAGAACTCCAGATAGAACTTGACGTCGTCGGCCAGACCCTTTTCCTCTGCCTGCTTCTTCAGCACCTCATAGCGGTGCTCACGCTGTGCGCCGGTGGTGATCTCCACGCCGCGCCAGATGAGGTCATAGCCCTGCGGCACGCCGTTCTCGTCGCGCATATGGTAGAACGCACGCTTCTCGGCGGAGTAGTCGGTGATGAACAGGAACTCGTGGCCGTAGTGCTTCTTGACCCAGTCGTAGCTCAGGCGCTCGGCCTCGGTGGTCAGGTCGCCCTTCTCGGACTCATCGACGGTGTAGCCGAACTCCTCTTCCAGAGCCTTGTACAGGTCGGCCAGCTTGACCACGGGGAACGGAGTGGTGGGGACGACGACTTCCTGACCAAACAGCTCCTTGATCTGGTCGCCGTACTGCTCCTTGACGGCCTTGAGGCCGGCAGTCAGCAGCTCCTCCTCCATCTTCATGACGTCCTTGTAGGAGGTGATGTAGCTGAACTCAAGGTCGAAGCCGGAGAACTCGGTGGAGTGCTTGTTGGTGTAGCTCTTCTCAGCGCGGAAGACGGGGCCGGTCTCGAAGATGCGCTCGAAGCCGGCAGCCATCGCCATCTGCTTGTAGAACTGAGGGCTTTGGGCCAGATAGGCGTTGTGGTCGAAGTAGTCCACCTTGAACACCTCAGAGCCGCTCTCGCTGGCGGCAGCAATGAGCTTTGGGGTGTGGATCTCGATGAAGTTACGCTCGAGCAGGAACTGGCGCATGGCGTTGACGAAGCAGCTCTGTGCCTTGAACATCAGCTGATTCTCGTCGGTGCGCAGGTCGATCCAGCGGTAGTCGATGCGCTGGTCGATGCTGGAACGCTCCACAGCCTTCTTTTTCTTGGTGGCCGCGATCTCCTTGCGGACGATGGGCAGTGCGTCGGCGATGCTCTCGATCTCGATGGCCGAGGGGATCATCTCGATGCCGCCCATCTTGACATAGTCGTTCTCCACCACCTTGCCGGTGACGGTGATGACCGAGTCCGGGGTCAGCTTGTCGATGGTGTCCACCAGCTCGGGGTGATCCTCCTTCTCGACGGTGATCTGAAGCTTGCCGGTAATATCCTTCAGCACGATGAAGGCCATATACTTGCTGTTGCGCAGGTTCTCGATAAAGCCCTGCGCCTTGACCGTGCTGCCAATTTCCTTTTGTACCTCATTGATATAGGTGCGTTCCATGGAAATCCTCCTTCTGTGTCTTGTATACTGTTTTATTATATAACATTTCCGACATAAATCAAGACAAAACCGCTTCGTTTCTCAAGATGCTTCAGCTCCTTCGGCGGTTCATCCCTGTTTCAGCTTTTTCCCCAGCCTCCACATCCAGCGTCCCGCCGCCGGGCAGCAGATCAGCATCCAGAGCTTGCTCTTTTCACGCTTCTTGCTGTTCGGGACGCGCAAGGCTGCCCGCCAGTGCTCTCGCGCCATCCGCACGATCTTGGCTTGCAGCTCCGGATCGGCATGGTCGCTGCCCGCCATCCGGTAATACACATGGGCGCAGACCACCGCCAGCCGTTCCTCGGCTGTTCGTTCCATGCTTTCCTCCCCAGGTCTCCTCTGCTCCCGGATCAGTGCATAAATTCTTTCCCATGCCGTTATCTCACTGAACTGCTTTGGCTTGAATGTCTCCTGATGGAGCGCCGAGCCATCCCGCATATAGTATGCGTACAGACCACACGGCAGATAAATGTATCCTCCCGCCTTCAGAAGTGCCTTTGTCATAAACAGCGCATCTTCTCCGATCGAAAGCTCCTCATCGAACCGAATATCACGAAGAAATTCAGTCTTCATCATCCCTCTACAGCACCACAGGCACCCATTTTCATCCCAGAATGTATATCGCTTCAGATCCATCCGCTCTGTCTCCGGCATTTTTTCCGGAAGTGCCTTAAAGGGGGCCTCCTTTTCAAAATCATTCACCCGCACATCCCTGCAGATTGCAACCGCCTCTCCGCTCTGCCGGAGGGCCAGATACAGCCATTCTATATATTGCGGAGCCACAGCATCGTCCGCATCCACAAAGCACACATATTCGCCTTTTGCCTGTTCCAGCCCCCTATTGCGTGCTGAGGACACCCCGCCATTTTTCTTATGCAGGGTGCGGATGCGCAGGTCCTTCTCCGCGTATTTCTCCATGATCTCAGGGCTGCCATCCGATGAGCCGTCATTTATCAGAAGCAGCTCAAAATTCGAATACGTCTGTGTCAGGAGGCTCTCGATGCAGCGAGGGAGTTCTTTTTCTACATTGTAGACCGGTACGATCACGCTGATCTTCACATCTGTCCTGCTCGCCATCTTTTATCCTTTGCCTTTCTGCTCTGTCGATGTGCCGCCCAGCATCTCCGCTATAACGTGATAATATTCCATCAGGTTTTGCAGCGCTTCGTCGTTCAGCATCCTTCCGGCGGTGTTGACCGACATCAGGCACTGGCGCTGGCTATTCCGGATGGTGAACCACTCCTTCGAATTGGTGCTCACCTTCACCGCCGGGATCCTTTTCTGCGCTCCTACGATCTTGAGCCACATATCGTCCGCCGTCGGACACAGCTTCAGGATCTTTTCACTGTCGAACTCGATACCGCTGAAATAGCCGGCAGGGTACAATACCCCTCCGACACCCACTGGAAAAAGCGCTTCCGAAGGACCTTTTTTGTCCGGCGACAAGCCGTGCCACTCCTGATAGGGTGCTACCCTTCCGCCTTCAAACGTGATTTCGTGCGCACGGTAGCAGCACACACAGCCCGGATACTTTTCATGGGTATCCCACAGCCCTTCCAGCCAGTTTTCCGGGTAGAGCGCATCATCGTCCGCTGTAATGATCACATCATTTTCAAATTTCTGCGCGGTATAGAACACCTTTTTAAAGGAGCGGATATTGTCGCAGAAGCGGATGTCCAGTCCCCTTTCCTTCAGGCGGAGCAGATTTTCCGGGAGCTGTGCTTCCTCCGGAAATTCCTCCTTGGACAGCCAGAGCAGGACACGATCCGCCGGGCGGCTCTGCCGCAGGATGCTCTGGATCGTCAGATGGACTTTCCCTATCCGGAGCGGGAAGGTGGTCAGAGATACCACCATCTTTTCGCCCGGCATTGTTTTCTGTTTCGGGAGCGGACTCCATGCACAATATACCGGATAAAGGACATTCGCCGTCACTCCAAGCATCCGGTTCACGTTGATCTGGCTTTTTGTTGCCTTTGCCCATGGAGTCGCAATGTGATACAGTTCATTCAGCATATTATGTTTCCCCTATTTATGGTCGTTTTCCTCTTCCTCGTGCAACGTCCCGGTGCCGCCCTCCACCACGCCGTCGTGGTCGGCCACGGCCCTGATGGTGCCGAAAAAGCATCTGACATCCAGCCAGAAGCTCATATGCTCCACATACCAGCCGTCGAGCTTGGCCTTTTCCGTAATCTCCAGCTCGTCCCGGCCATGGATCTGCGCCCAGCCGGTCAGACCGGGGCGGACATCGTTCGCCCCGTACTTGTCCCGCTCGGCCAGCAGGTCGTACTGATTCCAGAGCGCCGGACGCGGGCCGATGACGGCCATGTCGCCCACGAGGATGTTCCACAGCTGGGGCAGCTCGTCCAGACTGGTCTTACGCAGGAAGCGGCCCACCCGGGTGATATACTGCTCCGGGTCGTGGAGCAGATGGGTGGGCATATCGTGGGGGGTGTCGATGCGCATGGTGCGGAACTTGAGGATGTTGAAATAGCTCTTATGGATACCCACCCGCTTCTGCCGGAAGAAGATCGGCCCCGGTGAGTCCAGCTTGATGGCAAGGCAAAGCAGAAGCAGCAGCGGCGACAGCACCAGCAGCCCGCAGGCCGACAGCACCACGGCCAGCAGCCGCTTTATCCCTTTCTGATACATGATGATCCTCCCCTTATACACTAGAATATCTTTATTATATACCATTTCCCCCTGCCCAAACAAGCCCCGCGCCCTCCTTTCCGGCGAAAATGCCGGTTTTGTTGTATCGTTCTGACGGTTTTCTCTCTTGCTCTGCCGAGCCGGAGGGCGTACCATACTGGTAGAGGCCAAAAAGCGGTTTTCCTCAGCATTGCGCACCGTCCGGGCGGTCTTCTGACCCGCCGCCCGGCGTGCCCCGCTTCTGAAAACAACTTCTGACTGAGAGGAGCACTCTGTTTATGATAAAGCGTTTTGTGTTCGGGACTCCCTTCCCTACTGAGAGCGTGGTGCTGGACCTGCCCGTCGAGACCGGCCCTGTCCCCTTTCTGACGCCGGATGGCGACGGCTGGACATACACCATGCAGGAAAAGGACATCGTCTACGGTCTGGGCGAGATGCCCCGCGGCCTCAACAAACGAGGCTGGCATTACGAGACCAACAATACCGACGAGAGCGAGCATGAGGAATAAAAAAATTGAGCTACACAACCAATTCCTTGGTGTGTAACTCAATAATAGGGGCTACCCTGCGGCACGGCACGATGAAAAGCTCTTGACAAATGCCGCCGAAAGAGTTACACTATTTGCGTTGTGAAGAACATATGGGCCTATAGCTCAGCTGGGAGTGCAAGCGTATCGCTTTTGTGCCCCACAGAGTTGTGGGCATTCAAATGGGGAGTATGTCGGTTGGTCGCCCAACCGAGTTACGCCCCTAAATATGGGCCTATAGCTCAGCTGGGAGAGCGTTCGGTTCGCATCCGAGAGGTCAAGGGTTCGAATCCCTCTAGGTCCACCAATTTGCCGCATCGTTTTGTACGATGCGGCGTTTTTTATGTTCAAAAACCTTTGGCAGACCGTGCCGGGCTCCGAACCCTGAAGTCGGATGCGAACCGGGTGGGGTCATCCATGTACTTTTTGAAAATCCATCGGTTTCACGCTTCTTTCTTTGAATTTTGCATGATGCTGCGGGCAAGTGCATCGCTTTTATGCCCCCTTTTCGGAAATTTCTTCAAAAATCTCCGCACCATCGTAGGTTGATACAGCCTTGAGCTGTTCCACTTGATTGAAGCTGGCATTCAGGGTGATCGAGATTTCGTAGTCTTTTCGGACACGAATCTCCGTAATGAACTGCTGCAAGATAGCGCGGCGTTCATCGTGGTTGGCGGTGTCGTACACATCCGCCCATGTAAACAGCTCGTTGCAGATGTAGTTGCTGCGCTTTGCCGTTTTGGTGGCTTCTTCGTATTCTTCCTGTGCCTGCACGAGCTGCTTTTCCAGAGTTTCCAGAGCCTCTCTTGCCTCGGCTACCAGTGTGCCCAGCAGTTCTTTGTCCAAGGCACTTATGCCCCGAATGACCAGAATGGTTTCGGCTTTCAGGTCGTCCAGCTCTTTCTGCTTGCTTTCCAAGTCTTTCTGGATTTTCTTGATTTTCTTCTGGATGCGGGCGGCATCGTTAGTCTTGACCGATTCCAGCAGCTTCTTCCGGGAAACCTCCCGGAACTGTGCGAAGATCTGCCGGACAACTTCTTCTACAATGGAATCCAGCTTAGAAACACCATAGCCGGACTGCCCATCGCAGTCACCCGGATGCCGGATCTTATAAAAGCAGCTATACCGGGGCCGGACTTCTTTCACCGTATGCCCATCTGCGTAGGTGTGTGTCCGTCCGCTGCTGGTCAGGCTCAAGCGGTTGCCGCAGTGACCGCAGTAAACCAGCCCGGTCAACAGGGCTTTGGAACTGGTGCCCAGTGAAGTGCCGCCACGCTCACAAGTACGTGCCTGCCGCAATTCCTGTGCCTGCTCGAACAGCTCTGGTTCGATGATGCGAAGCTGCGGACACTCCGTCTCCACCGCACCGTTGATGAGGTATCCCGTGTATCCTTTGTTCTTGATCATCCGAACGATGCTGGTGTTGGGAATGTTTTTGTTGTTCCGTCCTACGACTCCCTGTTCATAAAGATAGTGGCTCATCTTCTGTGCGCCGTAGCCCTCGTAAACGTACTTGTGGAAAATCAGCCGGACGATCTCAGCTTCCGCTTCATCAATCACAAGGTCGCAGACCTCTTGGTTTTTCTTGTTCACCCGACCAAGGCGGACACGCTTGTAGCCAAAAGCCACGGTGCCGCCTGTATAGTGGCCTTCCTCGGTGAGCTGTTCCAGCCTTGTCCGGGTACGGACAGAGGTTTTCAGACTTTCGCCGGATGCCTGCCAGTAGCGGATGTAGTTCATCAGCTTGTCCACATGGGTGTCGAACCGCTGCTGTCCCTCGTTCACGCTCCAGACCTCGATGCCCTGCTTGGTGAACCATTCCACGATAAAGGGCGTTTCATCATCACGGCGACCGAGACGGTCAAACATGAACACCAGCAGGATGTCAAACTTGCCCTCCATCGCGGCCTGTTGAATTTTCTGGAGTTCGTCACGCTCTTTGGCAGATTTTTTGAAGCCGGAAACGCCTTTTTCGGAAAATTCCTTGACAATCTCCCAGCCCTGACTTTCTGCAAAGTTGCGGCAGGCTTCTTTCTGCATTGGGATGTCGTCTTTCTCGACCTGTCCCTTTGTCGAAACACGGTATAAGGTATAGACACGTTTTTTCATTTCAATCTCTCTTTCTTTGAGTGAGAAAGGAAAAATCAAACGTGTTTCGTCCATATTTTGTTTTCAAGGTTCAGTTCGATTTTATCTTATCTCACGCATTCAAGGAACACAAGGATGTCAGGCAGCGGTGTGCCCTGCCGTGCGCAGGATGGTGGTTTGCAGCAGCTTCTGGATCGCATCCAGACAGTCCGTATCCGCAGACGCATAGGTGATCTTGACCTTGCAGCCTTTGACGGAAATAGTTTCCGATTTAGCGGTGGTATCGCAGATAGCGTTCATAGGCCTCCTTTCTCCATACCCATTCGTTCAGATTGAGCTGATAGAGCAGCGCATAATTGAGCCGAATGAGTTCCGGGATGCTCAACCGCCCCATCGGGCGGATCAGCCGTCCCTTGCTGATGGTCTGGACAGATTCTGCCAAGATCATAGAGGGCTGCAAAAAAGCCCGATTACCGTCCACAAGAACGTGGGCTTGGTGATCGGGCTTCTTTGCAGTATTGGATGTGACAGGCGCAACAATGAGGTTGGGCGAATAGCAGTTTGCGGTGTTGTTCTGCACCACGACCACAGGGCGGATACCGCCCTGCTCGGAGCTAAGGTGCGGCTCCAGATTGGCGTAGTAAATATCACCGCGCAGAAATTTTCGGTTGACTGGAATCATGTTCATCACCGCTTGCAGGGCAAATTGTGGGTACGGCCAGCACCGTTGTAGATGGACAGAATCTGTTTCATGTGGCGGTCTGCCACATTGCCAATGTCGTTTTGTGCCAACCGGGTGATGGTCTTGGGATGCACTGTGCGCAGCCGGAGAATCAGCCGTTCCCGGCTGTATTCGCCCTGATACAGAGCCAGAAAACGAGCCATGCCATGCAGGATGCCAGACAGGAACGAATCCGAATCGCCGCCCCAAGCGTCTACGAGAACGCTCAGCATTTCATGGTAAAGGGCTGTGCCGTAGCTCTTGTAGATGTAGTAGGCCGAACGGATGCAGTAGATTTTCCATGGAGCGCGAATCCCATCCAGTGCAAAGCGGACACCTGTATCCTCCGTTACCGAAACAAAATCGCAGGCGTTTTCTTCGTGTGCCACCAGTTTGGCACGAAGCTGTTCACCCGCGGTCAGTTCGCTGGAAATTCCCGTCTGCACAGCAAACAGCAGAGCTTCATGCTCTTTGGAAAGGCCGTAGAAGACCTTGCAGCGAATCGGGAGGTCACGCCCACCGTTGCACGTTTTCCGTGCCTCAATGGTGTTCTGACCATCAAAGACGAAGTAGCGGCCATCCCGGTAGCTGACCTTCGGCTCATTGGCGATATACTCCGAAAAGTTTGCTGCAATTTTTGCAACCTTGCCCATCGTTTTTGTACGATGCGGCGTTTTTTATATCCAAAAACCTTTGGCAGATCGTGCCGGGTTCCGAACCCTGAAGTCGGATGCGAACCGGGCGGGGTCATCCATGTACTTTTTGAAAATCCATCGGTTTCACGCTTGGCCTTTATGCGCTTCATAACACCCTGAATAGAACTCTGGCGGAAGTTATCCGAATTGGACTTCATAGTCAGGCGGTACACACCGATGGTCACAGACTTCTCCTGCTTCTCATCATACTCGTTGTCATCATCATAGCCGTAATATCCAGCCAGTTTCAGAACACGATCTGCAATGAAATCCTTACGAGTACGGTTGCTCTCCACAATAGCTTCAATCAAATTCTCCGGTACATCGGCATAATTTGCCAACAGCTGCTTAGTGTCCTTGGGGAGGCAATACCCACCGGCCGATGTCAAGTCTTGGACAACATTTTTCACAAATAAATTTGAAAAAAGCAAAAAAATAAGCCCTACAAGGTTTTCAGTCAGTATCGAACCGATCTGAGCCTTGTAGGGCTTTACAGTTTACTCTATATGCTTTTTATCTTAGACCGCCTGCAGCGGGGTGTTTTCCATCACTTTCTTAAATTCCTCTACTGTCATTCCAGCATCTTCCGCTGCTTCTTCAATCGTCACACGGCCTTTTCTTACCTGTTTAACCAGCATCCGCATTTCACCAATGTTGATACCTTCTTCTCGACCTTCGGCCTTTACGCCCTGACTTAGGTTGCACATAACAAGCACCTCTCTTTCCAGTTCTTCGTTCATTGCAACACCAAATTCTTTTTCAAGAATTTTCTTTTTCTCTGTAGCTGCTCTGGATGAAGAGAGCAACACATCCATAAATTTCACAATACCTGTATAGTTTTCTGTGCCCGGTTCTCCCAGACAAATCGTTACAACACTCATCAAATCGTAGTTTTCCGATTTTTCAACAGCGTTTCCAATCAACTGCTCTGGTCGGATAGAATAACGAATCAAAGTGTTTTGGAACTCCTTGGTTGGGTGTGTACAAACCCAGATAGAGTACACTTTTCGGATTTTCCCATACTCCGAGTTCGTGAATATCGGACCATGCTGTGCGGAGATCATCCTGCTGCAATAATAGATTGCTCGCTTTGTCAACGGGTATCCCGGATTAAAAGCAGTCTGCGCTTCCACATTAATAATAAGACGTATCACATCTTTCTGTGCAGTAGAACCCTCTGATGTTGGTGCGATTGCATCGAACCGGACATCATAATTGATGGTTCCCTCCGTCAGCGTAGAATCCTTATTATTGCTTCCGGTAATTACGCCAGCCGTTTTCTTGGGTCTGTTTGTATCATCAACATGAACGCCAACCGTGCCCACTTCCGGCGTTCCTTCGATATACTTCTCTGCAATTTCGTCTACGGAACAGGCACTGTACTCATTCACACAATTCTTCATAATCTGTGCCAGAATCTGTTTGTTGGCAAGCAGCTTCTTGGCAGCCTTATCATAGCTCGAATCATATTCCGTCTGCGTTATCGCATGAGCAAGCTGATTTTCCATCGGCATTTACTTCCTTACAGCAGATTCAAGAGGAGAGTATAATTCCCCCATTGTGCTTTCATCTTACCATAAAACACTTTGCATATCAAGCTGGCAGATGTAAACTTTTCAGCATAGATTTGTCCATAGCCCTTCCCAATTAAGAGAAGGGCATTAAAGCCTTAAGTACTAGCGGAAAATTACCAACAATTAACTGATACACCACAGACCATCTTGTGCTGCTTTTATAGCATAAAACAAATCTTGGATCTTTACAGTTTTGTAGCCTGCATCTCGAGGGCCCGGATCAAGCAGAAGTATTTCACTTCCCTGCAGGACATCTACAATAATCGATACATGCTGGAAGGTGTCTTCTTTGTTTCCATAAAGCCAAGTATAATTAAATCCGCAAATAATAGATATGTTAGTTTTTAATAATTTTCGGATTTCCTCCTCTAAAAAGAAATCATCCTGAATGCAATTAATAGGAAGGTAATTCTCGTGCAACTGTATGGAATTAGCCTTAAAAAAATCATTTATTGTATTATTCTTTATCTGTGCACCCCATTTTTTATGACCAATGGCTTCCTCTGCCGGAACAATATCTAACTGTTCAGCAATTTCAGCTTGAGACAGGGATTTTATGCCATGATGGGTTAAAACCATTTCCAATACGGCTGGGACGCACCAATTAGGTTTGGCTATTACGATCTGCTCCACATACTTCTTCATATTGTCTCCTAATTTCGGCCTCTAATTTCGCGTGGGGATCTTCCCATGTGCTGGGCTTAATGGTTTTTCCTTCGGCATTATAATGTGGTTGTCCATCTGGCCATAATTTTGCCATGTTTGCAGCTTGGACTATATCAAACAAATTATCTGGTTTTATTCCCATCTCCACCAATGTCCCAAGGGCAAAATAAATTACGTCAATCATTGCATCTGCTTGTTCAACGATTTCATCGGCATCCAAGAATTCGTTTATTTCTTCCAGCATCCAATGATAACGTTTCATTGCACGATCTCTTTCCATCTTTTTAGGAAATTCTGAAACCGGATGTCCAAATCTCAATTGAAAGTCTTTTACTTTGTTCCACTCGTTATTCATATTATATACACCTTTAATTTATGGATTGTTTATTCACAAGAAACGATTGTATAATTATAAACACTTCATCTATCAGAGCGGTATCAGCATTAATGTTCCCCTTTACCTTTTTGGGCAGATACCTTCGGCTAATTAATTGATACGATATTCTTAACTTATAGCTTGTAATGATAAAGATTCTTTTTCTTCATTTGGTCAATTATTTCGTCAACCTGACGTTTATCTTCGCTATAATATAAATCAGGAACTCTTTCATCTCCGGCACTTTTCTTTAACCTATAAATTTGTGCTTTAATATCTTCGTCCAAATCAAAAAATCGATATAATTCACACTGGTTATCTTTGAATTTCTTATCAACATCATGATTTTGGCCACTGTCTGCCCTAAATAAAACATATACTTTATTGGGAGGGGAGATTTTAACCGCACTTGTTTGACTAAAAATTCTTCTGATATCATGAACAATGTCAATCAATTGCGAACCACCAGAAGTATTGCAGTCAACGATAATACATTCCTGAATATTAGTCCCACTTGCCACATTCCATGCGCCTTCATAATTAATTCTAAAATCAGTATAAGGATCGTCAGTAACCGATGTGATTCTAGATTTGTCGTTACTAGATTTTGCAACTATGAAAGTAGCCCCGTAGTATTTAGCGACTGCTTGTGCAAACAGCGGATTGCCACCTTTGGGAGTTATAACAACTTTAGGTTTTGTAGAGTTGTTATGGTATGCATATAAGAAAGCCATAATAGAAACCATTAATTGTTTATCTTTTTCGTTGTGAGACATTTCCATTGTATCGATATAGTAAGAGCTAGTTGTGGTTCGTCTGCCTCCATACTGTATCGGTTGATCGAAGTGCACAATGTATCTGGAGATAAGAATAACCAGTTGTTCCACAACATTATCTTTGGTGATTCCATACATATCGCGTTCATTGGCTGAGACAAGTCGCAAATTATTCAAGACTCTTTCACTTTTCTTCTCTTGAAACCCCAATTCTTTTAGACCTGAAACAATTAGGTTGCGCTCATATCTTCCATAAATTACCCATGAATATTTAGCCTCAGGTTTAACCCAACCAGTCATTGCGATAAGGGCTCGTATTGTATCTAGTGATAAAAGCCCTAATATTATACTTGTAAATATATCCATCTTATAGTTCGACTTCCTTAATCAAAGATTGAACTACCAGTGAATCAGAGGTGAACACTTTCATTCCTAATGTTTTCGCAAATTGCTCTATTTTTTTCATTTGTTCTCCATCTTCAACATAGTCCCAATCTGGATGATCCGACAGCCATACCACATTTCGCTTTGCGCACATATAGCGATCTTGTATATAATCGCGGTAAAAAGAGGATGTCTGGTCGACATATAACCCACCGAGTAGAACATGGCTTAAATATGGAGAAAAATCTTCAAGTATTGAAAAATATTCACGTTCGGAGATAAACGGGAGAACAGGTTTAATAGTTAACGAAAGCGGTAGACCAATAGATTTGATACTTTTTGCAAGGCTTACTCTAGACTCATAAGACATTGTGCCTGGCTCAATGTCGCTAATCATTGTACGATTTGATAATGATATAGCGAATTTCACAAACCCTTTCTCTCGATCAGAAAGCCATGTGTTCAGATCTAGTAACTGCTTTATATGCTCGGCAGAAGGATAAATTTTACTAGAAAGGCTAATATAGACCTTTTTATAATGATCCGCAAGCTTTTTCACACTCTCGACTAAACTCGCTTGATCAAAAAAATCGCCATCACAACATGGATACAAAATGATCTCATCTATACGTATATTTTCTTGTTCGATTTTTAAGGCCGGCTGACGTAGATAATCATCTCGTTTAGCAAAACAGTATTTGCATCCAGCCTTGCAAGGTGTACTTGCTGAGAGAAATTTCCTCATAACTGCCTCCAAGAGAAGCGATATACCATATGGTTAAGGCTTTATTTGTATCATTATATTATATCACAAGAAAAATTGTTTCTCAAGCTTGTGTGGGTACATTACAGCTTGAAATTTTTGTGTCATTCCATACATCTCCGACAAAGTTATACACGATTCTGACCTTCTGAACCTTCTGACCATCAACTTTTTTGACTTCACCTACCAAAATCCGGCTGATTAGGCGGTTTAATACCGTTTCATCCAACTCCTGAATGGTAGCATACTGCCGAATCTCCCGGATAAAGGTGCGGACTTCACTTTCCTGAGCATCGGACTGCTGAAGCATTCGCAACAGCTCCTGCAAACGGCGCTGATTTTCTTCCTGCTCCTGATCCATCGCGGCGGTCAGCTTTATAAACCGCTGCTCAGAGATCACGCCTTTGGCCTTGTCAGTATAAAGGCTCAGGAACATATCGTCAATTTCTCGGTTTCTGGCTTCCAGGCGTTCACGCTCTTTCTGCATCTCGGAAGCATCCGCCATATACCGGCGCTCCATCCGTCTGCTCAACCGCTGATAAAAGGCATCTGCATCTTTGAGTGCCATCGCTGCCAGTTCCTGAATATCTTTCAGGACGAGATTATATAAATCCCTGGCTTCGATTTTGTGACTGGTGCAGGCATTTTTGCCCAACCGGTTGTAGGTCTGGCAGATATAATACGCCTTGTCAATCGGTTCCCGCATCTCGCCGGTAAAGCGGTTTTTGCCAGTTCTGCCAACCTTCTCATACCGCACCTGCATAGATTTCCCACAGGTGGCGCAGTAGATAATGCCATGGAACAAGTTGTAGAAGGGGCAGGCATTTCCTTTCATAATAGGTGGTCTGCGATCTACGATTGCCTGCACCTGTTCCCATTCCTCCGGTGTCACAATCGCTTCATGGCAGCCCTCAATGATTTCCCAGTCCTCGCGGGGAATGATGTCATAGGTGTTGGAGCGAATCCCTTTCTGGTGTGTCCGGCAAACCAGATGAGCGCCCTTATAAAAAGGGTTACGCAGGATATGGCTGATTCTTGCGCCGCCCCACGCATAGTAGTTGACATCACAGGCGGTATTTCCTTTTACTCTGGTGATAGGAACCTTGTCCTCCATCAGCTGCTTGGCAATCCGCATACAGCCCCAGCCATCCAGTGCCAGGTCATAGATTTTGCGAATCACCGGCGCAGTCTCCGAGTCAAGGATCAAATGCCCCCGATCCTCCGGGTCACGCATCAGCCCCAGGGGAGGCTGTCCGCCACAGAACTTTCCCTGTCGGGAACGGGTCATACGCCCCGCCAGCACTTTCTTGGAAATATCCCGGCTATACATATCGTTCAGGATATTCTTGAAGGGCGTGATGTCCATTTCCTGACGGGTCAAACCGTCCACGCCATCCGTAATGGCGATATAGCGGACATTGTGTTTAGGGAAGAAGATTTCAATATAGCTACCGGCTTCGATATAATTTCTTCCCAGTCTGGACGGGTCTTTGGTAATGACACAACCGATTTTACCGGCCTCAATATCGGCAATCATACGCTGAAAAGCTGGGCGATTGAAATTACGGCCTGTTTAACCATCGTCCACATAATACTCATACTGGAACATCCCATTTTTCTCGGCAAATTCCTTGAGCATAAGTTTCTGATTGCTGATACTCATACTCTCATTATCGCCGCCATCGTCCAGAGAAATGCGGCAATAGAGGGCTGTGATTTTCTGATTGACTTGTTTTTTCCTGCTCATAGCAATCTCCTTCTATGAACAGGGACACGATATGTATATTATATCATGTCCCTGTTTTTTCTTCAACCAATTCCCTCAGCTTGCCTTGCGTTCCAGCCATTCTTCAAAGTGTTCGCAGGTCTGCCGTTCAATGAGCTGTTCAAAGGCTTCCTGCATGGTTTTATCACCTAAAAACTCCCGTGCCACGATAAACTTTACTTTTTATTCTGCTTGTTTTCTTGCTTTTGGGTTTTCTCCATAGGCTACCTCCATAGATCAGAAAAGCCAGACAAAGGGCATCGGCAACGAAGTCCGGCAACGGACTCCGAAAAACCTGTAACCTATCGCCTGGCCGTCGTTTCTTACTTTTCAAATTTTCTTTTGAAATCTCGTTGCTTTCGTTGTCAGAGAACAAATACCCGCCCAAAAGTCTTGCTTTACGGGTATTTATCGTATCTACACCCCCACTTTTGCGGCAACAGAGTCAGCAACCAGCCGACAACCAACAGGGCAACAAGCCCTGCAAATTAGGCAATCCACTCCTTTGGCAGCTCCAGCTGACGAACTTCCTCCTCGCTCAGCTCCACAAATCCACCTTCGTTGTCGGGCAGTTCGTTGCCGGAAATCTCTCGTTCCCAGCCACGCTGCCGCCCATAGCCCGCAAACATCCGGGGATTAGAGAAAGGCTTCCAGCCGGTCACCACCGTGTTCATGATCTCATTGATGTTGTGCAGCTGCCAACGCTTCGGCTCCTCAAAGGCGTGTCCCAACGCTTCCTTGAACAGCTGTTTGGAGCAGACTACATTGCCGGTGTAGTGTTCCAGAAAGCCCTGAATCTGCCCGGCCTCAGTGTCCTCCGGCATGAAGTCCTTTTGAACCTCCACCAGCTGCTTCTGAATCTCCTTTGAAAACTTCATGGAATACTCTCCGCTGCGGTAAATGGTCATAGCCTCCGCCCATACCTGCAACAAATATTCCCTGGAAGCAGCTTCGTCCTCCAGAATGTGAACCTCCGCTTTCTCCGGGTAAATCATCACTGGCAGGAACCGGCGGTTTCCGGCTCGGTCAAGGGGTAGGAAATCCAGCGTGTTGGAGGAACCACCGAACACACACTGCCTTAGACGGTCTTTGGGCTGGGTCTCATAGGGGGTGCGGTAGGTCTCCTTTTGGCGACTGATAAAGGAGCGGATCTCCTCTATACTCTTGGCGTTACTGGTGGCTAGCATCTCCGACATCTCGATGATCCAGTGGCCTTGCAGCTTGGCAAACACCTTGTCATCATCCAGCTTTTTCAGATCATCAGAGAACCACTCATGGACGACATCCAGGACTTGTTCAAGGAAACCATTGCCGAATTTATGGAGAATGGTCTGGAGGCTGAACTGGATGAGGATCTTGGTTACAGCAAATACGACTACAAGAACAAAACTACAGACAACAGTCGGAACGGCCACAGCAGCAAAAATCTGCGGACCAGTTTCGGCGATGTCGAGGTTTCTGTTCCCCGTGACCGAAAAGGGGAGTTTGAACCGCAGCTTCTGAAAAAGAACCAGACCAGCATCAGTCAGGATATCGAAGAGAAGATCCTGTCCATGTATGCGAAAGGCATGACGACCGGTGACATTGAGGCGCATATTCAGGATATCTACGGGCTGGCTGTGTCTGACACTACGGTAAGCCGGATCACGGATAAGATCCTGCCTGTGGCGAAGGAATGGCAGCAGCGGCCTCTGGAATCGATCTATGCCGTAGTTTTTCTGGATGCGATCCACTACCATGTCCGCAGCGAAGGGCAGATCGTAAAGAAAGCAGTGTACATTGCCATCGGCCTTGATCTGGATGGTCGCAAAGATGTTCTGGGCATGTGGGTCGGCGAGAATGAGAGCGCAAAGTTCTGGGCGA
>OBXH01000146.1_pt1 | contig 97126 bp, 132 predicted proteins | sample 1538101 | NCBI WGS metagenome assembly OBXH01 (sample SAMEA2580141, study PRJEB22360) | human gut metagenome | biome: human gut; feature: human-associated habitat; material: faeces | place: Denmark | collected 2008/2010 | reverse complement strand
AAGTCAGTCGCGACTTCTCCAGACGATGCGTGGGCCTGCCGATCCTGTTTGTGGCAGGTTTTTTCCTGATCTATGCACTGGCTGTAGGGCTTACCAATCCGGCATTTTTGGGAAGAGTGAAATTCCTGGTGCGGAATCTTTTCTACACAAAAGAGGGTATTTTCTCCACACCTGTAAATGTATGCTCTAAATATATTGTGGTATTTATTATTTTCGGTGCGTTTCTGGAGAGAACAGGAATCTCCAACTTCTTTATTCAGCTGGCTAACTGCATTGCAGGAAAATATGCAGGTGGACCGGCAAAGGTAGCGGTTATCAGTTCTGCACTCTGTGGAATGGTATCCGGTTCCTCTGTAGGTAACACAGTAACAACCGGTTCTGTTACAATCCCGATGATGAAGGACACAGGCTACAAACCGGAATTTGCCGGAGCGGTAGAAGCTGCTTCTTCCACAGGTGGACAGATCATGCCTCCGATCATGGGAGCTGCCGCATTTCTTATGGCAGATTTTGTGGGTGTACCGTACTCCAACATTATTGTCAGGGCGATTCTGCCGGCATTGTTGTACTTTACAGGAATCTTTATTTCTGTACATCTGGAAGCAAAGAAATTAGGACTTTCCGGAATTTCGAAGGAAAAACTTCCGGTATTTAAGCTTCTGATCCGTAAAATCTATCTGTTATTACCTCTGGTCATGCTGGTAATCTGGGTGTCCGGAAACTATATGACCATGCAGAAGGCTGCCAGCTATGCAATCGTTCTTTCTGTTATCGTAAGTCTTTTTGACAAAGAAAACAGAATCAGTGTTACCAAATGTATTGATGCGCTGGAAGCAGGAGGAAGAGGTGTTATCTCCGTAGCAGTAGCCTGCGGTGTTGCAGGAATCATTTCCGGTTCCATCACCATGACAGGACTTGCCAATGACCTGATCAACGGAATCATCAGTGTTGCAAACGGAAAACTGATCATTGCACTGCTTCTGACTATGCTGTGCTGTATCGTACTTGGTATGGGTGTACCTACCACTGCCAATTACTGTATCATGGCAGCAACCTGTGCTCCGATCCTGGTACGTATGGGAGTACCTACACTGGCAGCTCATTTCTTTGTATTTTACTTTGGTATTGTTGCAGATATCACACCGCCGGTAGCGCTGGCTGCCTACGCAGGTTCAGCCATAGCGAAGGCCAATCCGATGAAGACTGCATTTACAGCCTCCAAGCTGGCTATCGCAGTATTTATCGTACCTTATGTATTCTGCTTCAATCCGGCAATGCTGCTGATCGATACCACACCGCTTAAGGTTGTTCAGATCTTTATCACCTCACTGATCGGTGTGTTTGGATTGTCCTCCTCACTGGAAGGCTTCCTGTCAGTGAAAATGTCTGTACCGGTTCGTGTCTTAATGGCAGCAGGCGGACTGATGCTGATCGATCCGTCACTGATGACTGATGTTGTTGGAATACTTCTGATCGTGGGATGCTGCGTATGGCAGACAGCGCAGAAGAAGAAAACTGCATAGAGAAGAATAGAAAATCCGGCAAAACACCAGACTTTTGAGTGTTTTGCCGGATTTTTTTCAGAAATCCAGTTCTTTCAGATACCGTCCCAGTGCATCCTGCCAGGTGGGGAGTGGTGTGAAACCATTGGCTGTCAGTTTGCTCTTATCCAGGCGGCTGTTAAACGGTCTGGCTGCTTTGGAAGCGCCATACTCTGCAGTTGTGACGGAGTTGACTGTCATGTTTTCCGGGAGATATTCCGGGTGTCCCATGGCAGCGGCCTGCCGGAAGATTTCTTTTGTGAAATCATACCAGCTGATATATCCGCCCTCATTGGTTGCATGATAATAACCGTATTTTTCAGTTTCGATCATATCTACCAGAAGTCTTGCCAGGTCATAGGTATAAGTAGGTGTACCGATCTGGTCATTGACTACGGAGAGAGTATCATGAGTTTTTCCGAGGCTGATCATGGTTTTGATAAAGTTCTTGCCGTTTTTGCCGAATACCCATGCAATACGGACGATAAAGAACTTATCAACTGTGCCGGATACGGCAAGTTCACCGTCCAGCTTTGTCTGTCCATAGACATTTAATGGTTTATAGTCCTTGCAGTCAGGCTCCCATGGAGTGGTTCCCTGACCATCGAATACATAATCAGTGGACAGATACAGCATCTTGATGTCAAGCTCTTTGCACACATCAGCAATATTCTGAGTTCCGGTTACATTTACCAGACGGACCTTCGGCTGATTCTCTTCATCTTCGGCAGCATCTACAGCTGTCCATGCAGCACAGTGGATCACAGCATCAACATTTGCTTCTTTAATGACTTTTTCTACAGAAGCTTTGTCAGTGATATCCATCTGAACATAAGGCATTGTGGTAACTGCAGTGCCATCAGCGATTCCGCTGTAGGAAGGAGCAATGTCGCTTCCCACACCTTCATAGCCGCGTTTCGCAAGTTCGTTCATAACATCATGTCCAAGCTGACCGCCTACACCTGTTACAAAAATTCTCATAAATTATGCCTCCCCGCGGTGTGCGTACATTTTTTCATAGTAGTTCTGATATTCTCCGGAGATGATAGTTTCCCACCATTCCTTGTTATCCAGATACCATTTGATTGTTTTCTTGATACCGTCTGCGAATTTTGTTTCCGGTAACCAGCCAAGTTCGTTGTGAATCTTAGTCGGGTCGATTGCATAACGCATGTCATGACCTTTACGGTCTGCTACGTAGGTGATCAGGCTTTCTGGTTTGCCAAGTTCTTTGCAGATGATCTTAACGATATCAATGTTTGTCATTTCATTGTGTCCGCCGACGTTGTAAACTTCTCCAACACGTCCTTTGTGGATGATCAGGTCGATTGCGCGGCAATGATCTTCTACATAGAGCCAGTCACGAACGTTTTCGCCTGTTCCGTATACCGGAAGTGGTTTGTCATTTAATGCGTTGGCGATCATTAACGGAATCAGTTTTTCCGGGAAGTGATATGGTCCGTAGTTGTTGGAGCAGCGGCTGATAGATACAGGCAGTCCGTAGGTTCTGTGGTAAGCCAGTACCAGAAGGTCTGCAGAAGCTTTGGAAGAGCTGTAAGGGCTGCTTGTGTGGATCGGAGTTTCCTCTGTGAAGAACAGGTCAGGTCTGTCTAATGGAAGATCTCCGTAAACTTCATCAGTAGATACCTGATGATAACGTTTGATACCGTATTTGCGGCATGCATCCATGAGAACAGCAGTACCGATAATATTTGTGGTAAGGAAAACTTCCGGGTTTTCGATGGAGCGGTCAACGTGACTCTCTGCAGCGAAGTTTACAACCATATCAGGGTGTTCTTCCTCAAAGAGTTTGTAAACTGCTTCGCGGTCGGTGATGCTTTCTTTTACGAAACGGAAATTTGGGTTGTCCATGACAGGTGCAAGAGTGGAAAGGTTTCCTGCATAGGTCAGACAGTCCAGACAGATGATGCGGTAATCCGGGTATTTTTTTAACATGTGAAAAATAAAGTTGCTTCCGATAAATCCGGCACCGCCGGTTACGATAATGTTCATAGTGATTCTCCTTAAAAAATATATAATATGAATATCTGTAAGATTCTGTTATAGAGTCAGGCAGATAAAATTATCCGCCTTGCTGCATGGTGGGTGATATATCAAATAACTGTTTGAAAATTTGATATATCACTCACTTGACTGCGAATTCGCTTGTACAGGTCTAAAAGCTTTGGTTAGTGCAATACATCCAGATATTTACCGTCCAGAACGTCTTTTAAGTACTGACCATACTGATTTTTCTTCAGTATTTCATAAACCTTCAGCACATCTTCCTTTGTAATCCAGCCATTGAGATATGCGATCTCTTCCAGGCAACCGATTTTGCGGTGCTGGTGGCTTTCCATTGTTTTTACAAAGTTGGTGGCTTCCACAAGGCTCTCGTGTGTACCTGTATCCAGCCATGTGAATCCCTGTCCGAGAAGCTCTACGTTTAATTCGCCCTTTTCCAGATAGATGCGGTTCAGATCTGTGATCTCAAGTTCGCCTCTGGCACTTGGTTTCAGATTTTTTGCATACTCTACGACGCGATTGTCATAGAAGTATAAACCTGTGACACAGTAGTTGCTCTTCGGGTGCTCCGGTTTCTCTTCAATTGAGATAGCCTTGCCTTCATGGTCAAATTCTACAATACCGAATCTCTCCGGATCATCTACATAGTATCCGAAAACAGTGGCACCCTCGCCGGATTCTGCGTTCTTTACAGCAGCTTTCAGTCTTTTCTTCAGTCCATGTCCTGCGAAGATATTATCGCCGAGAACCATGGCAACAGTATCATCACCGATAAATTCTTCTCCGATGATAAATGCCTGAGCAAGTCCGTCCGGACTTGGCTGTACTGCATAGGTGAGATGGACACCGAACTGATGTCCGTCACCAAGAAGTTCCTCAAAACGAGGAGTATCCTGCGGAGTAGAGATGATCAGGATATCGCGGATCCCTGCGTTCATCAGTACAGACATGGGATAGTAGATCATGGGTTTATCATAGATTGGCAGAAGCTGTTTGGATGTTACCATTGTAAGCGGATAAAGGCGTGTGCCGGAACCGCCTGCTAAAATAATACCTTTCATGTGTATTCTCCTTTGTTATTGGCAGTATGCGGTCGGAGCGATATTTTGTCAGTTATCTATCTGTGTAAATGTGTAAATGATAAGCAAAATATCAGGCGACTGCGGTACTAATCAACGGGTTTCTGGATTGTCAGTCTGAGTTACGATATCATCCTGACTCTGGTGATTGTATTATAAAAGGTGACCTTAGGTCACCTTCAAGTACTTTTTACAAAAAAGTTAAATTTTGGTTATTTTTCACAAAGAAAAATGCCGGCATCCTTGGTAATAAAGAACCCATCCTTTGTCTTTCGCGATACAAATCCCCGGAAATCTTTGTATTTGTCCAGAAGATACTGATTCTGATTTCCATGGCAGGAGAGGATATAGGAAATCAGCGGTTCTGCATCGGGGACGAGAAGGGAGTCCTTATAGCTTTCCCAGAAAATACGGGAAAAATACGGTGCCAGGATATCTGCTCCGTTTTCTCTGCCAAAACGCTCATAGAGTCTGTCTGCGGAGAGGACGATCCGGTCGTCAAAATCCCGGACCAGTCTGCTGACTTCCTGCATGTGTTTTTTTCCATAGGTACTGCAGATCAGTTTTCCGCCCGGAGTGAGCACACGTTGAATCTCGCTGCATACAGCGGGGATATCTTCACAGTAAAAAAGCACATGGTTTGCAATGACCAGATCAAAGCTTCTGTCTTCATGAGGAATTCCTGCACAGTCAAATGCCTCGAAGGAAAAACGGCTGTCTTTGCGTCCGATAGCACGTCTGGCATCACGAAGCATTCCGGATGAAAGGTCAGAAAGGGTGACGGAAACTTCACCGGGGAGACTGGAAATATTCTGTGCCCACAGAGCACCGTCACCGCATCCAAGTTCAAGGATACTCATCCCCGGATGAATCTGACACTGCTCATAAACCCATGGAAACCATCCCTGTTTATTCTGGGAATACAGGCTGTGCAGATTAATGCGTGAGGAAATGTTGGAGGCGTTCTGGTATTGATTTTTCATGCTTTTTTCCATGCCTGTCAGATGGATCAGGTCAAGCATCTGATTCCAGTCTATGGCATGATGGGAGCGGATCGCATCTGTGGTATCCTGGATTGCCTTTTCCACCAGCTGCATCTGCTCGATACGGTCACGTACCAGCTTTAACTGGATGTTCAGGGAATTTTCCATAAAATGATAGTCTGAGTCGTCAATGGTCATTTCCCGTATGTCATCCAGGGAGAAACCCAGATATTTCAGAAGCAGGATCTGGGAAAGTCTTGCAAAATCCTCATCTGTATAAAAACGTGCGCCGGATTCTGTTACATAGGAGGGTTTGAGGATATTCTGTTTGTCATAATAGCGGATAGTGCGGAGTGTTACATGTGCCATCCGTGCAAATTCTCCGGAAGAGTAGTAGCCGTCTTTTTTCATTGTAAAACCTTCTTTAAGAAAAATAGTCTTGCCCGCAAATGCGGATAGAAACAGTTGTTCAGCCTGCATTTGCGTATTGCTGATATGTGTAGAGTATAACACAGCTGACCGGCAGGCTACAAGCATCAGGTATTACCGGATGGATAATATACTGTCTGAATGTACCACTATCCCGCGAGGTGTGTGAACAGTAACTATATGGTGATTTTTGACATTTTTTGGAGGATGCTAATCCTTGTCTTTTGACAGAAATTATGGTATGTTAAATAATAACAATCAAAACTGATTTTCATACAAATCATAATCTGGCAGTTCTGCCATATTTTTTCCAAAATACAATAAATATTAAGAGAGAACAGTAATGACAATATGAAAGGTGCAGGGACAGGAGGAGCCTGATGATTAATTTATTTGATTTTACTTATTGCGGAGACTATAATCGGCAGATTCAGAATCTGGCAAGGATGGTGCCGGAGAAGTGGAGCTTTTCGGATACAGATGATAACGGAATTCTGAAAGGATACCTGGAACATACATTTAAACGCCTTTATGAAGAACAGAAGGTGTGGGAGAAAAAGAATTATGCCATATTTAATACAGGACTCTTTAATTACTATTATCAGCCGATTTATGCGTATTTTATTCCCAATCTGGTCCCGGACAGGCAGCCCTGGTTTCTGGATGGCTTTTATACAGAATACTATTTGTTAAAAGAAGGAATCACCTGTCTGCCGGAAAAGGCATGCTATGTGGAAAATCCGTCAGATCTTGTGTTTGATACAAAACTTCCGGTAATTCCACAGTACGAGCATATTTTCGGGGATGAGGAAAATGCTGCCCGTCTTCCAAAGGAAGTACGTGACAGCAGCATGAAAATGCAGCTGTTTGACGGCGCGCTGAAACAGACAAAAAGAATGCTTGAGGCAGATTACAGGACGGCAATTCCACAGTATTATAATCACTCAATCCAGCTGCTGCTCCCAATCTGTCTCCGTCATCCGGGAAAACCCGACCTTGCACTGGCGTGTATGAAAACTTCGGACGGAAGCAAATATCTGGGGCGTACCTGCCTGACTCTCAGAATGGCCTATCATAATGCCAGACTCCTTGCAAGGGTGGACCGAAGCTGGCTGATGACTTCTGTATCTGCCTGAGGTTTGACATGTGTGGTTCGCTTTGATATATTATAGCAGCGAAGCGGATGATTTTATCTGTCTGACTGAAATGATGTCAGGTCAGACATTTACGGATTGTTCGGCTGCTATAGATGAAACAACAGAAAAAGGTGGGTGAGAAATCAAATGCGAAATAAAAGTCTGGATGCTGTAAAGGCCATTGCTGCGTGCCTGGTGGTATGCATCCATGTAAGCTTTCCGGGACAGGCCGGGCAGCTTGTAAAAGTACTGGCAAGATGTGCGGTGCCGTTTTTCTTTATGGTATCCGGGTATTTCTGTTATTATCAAAATTGCAATGCCTCAAAAAGAATATTGTCTAAAATCCTGCATATCATGAAGCTTTTTGCAGTTTCAGTTGTGTTTTATTTTATCTGGGAATGTTTTATGAAAGCCTGGAATGGGGAGAGAGTATGGACATGGATAAAAGGGCTTGTGAGTACAGAGCATCTGAAGGAATTTTTCGTGTACAACAGTACTTCTCCGGTAAGAGCACATTTATGGTTTCTTCCTGCATTAATTTACTGTTATCTGCTTGCTCTTCTGATTGAAAAATGGAGAATGCGTAGGGCTGCATATTGTATGGCACCTGTATTGCTGGCAATACTTTTATGGAGAGCGGAGTTTTGTGTCTTTTTTGACAGATTTTATCACACTATGGAATACAGAAACTTTCTGTTTACAGGAATGAGCTTTTTCCTTACAGGTCAGATAATCCATGAATATCAGGATAAGATAGTATGCAAACGTCTGGAGCAATGGATGCAATGGGGATTGAAAGCAGGGATGATTTTCGGTGTGGCACTCAGCATGATGGAATATGCTTTCCGGGGAGCAGGAGAAATTTACACAGGAAATTGTGTTGCAGTGATCTGTCTGTTTCTGTGGCTTATTTTATATGGAAGGGAAATAAATTTTCCCTCTGTACTGGTGGAAACCGGAAGAAAATATGCTTTCCTGATCTATCTTCTTCATCCGGCAGTATCAGATCTTCTGAAAAAATGTTCAGAAGGTCTGGGAGTCAGCAACTGTCAGATTTATTTTTGGTTGCGTCCGGTTTTGGTATATATGCTGACAGTGGTGACAGTTTCTGGCATATCTGCGGTCTCTGCGTATGCAAGGCAAAATATTTTGCAGAATAATCATGTATAGTCAGGGTATGAAAATACGGAATGAATTTTGGCTGCGTTACTGAGAATGGAATGAACAGTAACATAGTAACGTTATCTTCAGGAACCGCGGGAATTATAACTGTTCACATAATGGAAAATGTGATATAGTAATCAGTAAATCTTATGAACGTAACCGTTCGGTGTTTCACAGAATGGCGGATTGCTGAACAGTTACCGAAAATCATTATGCAGAAAATACAAAGGAGAGAGAATGGCAGATAAAAATCAGGACAAGAATCAGAGTAAGAACAGAGCAGAACAGGCAGAAGAGCACGATGAAAGCGTGCTGAATCCGGAGATTAAGAATGAATCGGATTTGTCAAAGAAGGAAAGACGTCTGATTGAGAAAGAAAAATTAAAGGGAATGGGGCCAAAGAAAAAGCTGGAATATATCTGGATGTATTATAAACCGGCTATTTTCGGAGTGATCGCAGTGATTGCTCTTATATTCGGAATAAAGGATTACTATGAACAGTCCAAAATAAAAACAGTTCTGTCCATGACAGTGGTAAATTCAATGGCAAATGATACGGAAACTCCTGAGCAGAAAATCAAAGAAACACTTGGGTACAAAGATGATCCCTATAGTAAAGTAGAGATAGGCGTGAATCTTACTACGGACTCTGAAATGGCAGAATTTGATTATAATGCACAGATGGCTTATGTGGCACAGATCCAGGCAGGTTCCATTGATATTATGGTTATGCCGGAGAAGCTTTATCAGACTTTGAAGAAGAATGAGCCATTTGCAGATTTGAAGGAATTGATGGGTGAGGAAGCTTTTGAGAAGTTTGGAATGCAGACAGATACTACGCACATTTCCATTACTGACAGTGAGCTTGAACAGGAATTAGGTGTAATCTACGATCCTGTATGCATTGCAGTGCCGTATTCAGCACCGAATCAGGAAAACGCAGTAAAATGGATAAAAAGTCTTGACAGCAGGAAATAAATTATGATATGTTAATCACACCAAAACTGGTGTGGATTTTTCAGTCTTGTGACAAACATGAACTCTTTTCGCCGCACGATTATCATACAGCAATGTAGAGATAATTGTGTGGCGTTTTTTGTTGCAATGAAACAGAGAAAGGAAAAAAGAATGAACAATACTTTTATGAAGAAAAAACCGATTCTGCCGCTTCTGGCATCTATGGCAATGCCTATGGTACTGTCTATGCTGGTGAATTCACTGTACAACATCGTAGACAGCTTTTTTGTGGCAAAGATCAGTGAGCAGGCGATGACAGCTCTGTCTCTGGTATTTCCTGTACAGAACTTTATTAATGCAGTTGCCATTGGTTTCGGTGTGGGAATCAATGCACAGATTTCTTTTCAGCTGGGAGCAAAAAATATTAAAAATGCGAATATAGCAGCTACCCATGGTATGCTCTTTAATATTATCCATGGAATTATTTTTACAGTAATCTGTATTCCGTTTATGCCTGTATTTCTCAGTATGTTTACAAAAGCGCAGGAAGTGATCTCATCTGGTGTGCAGTATTCAACTATTGCATTTGCATTTTCCACAGTGATCATGATCAGCCTGTCCTTCGAAAAGATTTTTCAGGCTGTGGGCAGAATGAAACTGACAATGATCAGCCTGATGATCGGTTGTATTTCCAATATTATCCTGGATCCGCTGCTGATTTTCGGAGTGGGGATTTTTCCGGAAATGGGGATCAGAGGTGCAGCACTGGCAACTGGTCTTGGCCAGGTATTTACAGTTATTGTATATCTGATCGCATATAAGAAGTGTAGTATTCCGGTGGAGATCAGCAGGAAATATCTGGAACTTAACAGGAACCTGGACGGGAAGCTGTATATGGTAGGGATTCCCGCAATCCTGAATATTGCCCTGCCGTCAGTTCTGATCTCTTTCCTGAATCAGATATTATCGGCTTTTTCCGGAAGCTATGTAGTGGTTCTGGGAATCTATTATAAGCTTCAGACTTTTTTATATCTGCCTGCAAGCGGCATTGTCCAGGGAATGCGCCCGTTGATAGGATATAATTACGGAGCAGGAGAAATAAAGAGGGTAAAGAAACTTTTTGGGATTTCTGTGCTTCTGAATGGTATGATCATGCTGGCAGGAACGATCATCTGCTTTACAGCATCAGAGACATTGATGGGAATGTTTACTGAGAACCCGGAAACTGTAAGACTTGGCACTGCAGCATTACAGATTATCAGTATCGGGTTTATCCCATCTGCCATCTCTGTTACAGCTTCCGGTGCATTAGAAGGACTGAGCAAAGGTGCTCAGTCCCTGGTGATTTCGTTATTAAGATATATTATAGTGATCATTCCGGCAGCTTATCTGCTGTGCTATTTTGCCGGGGCAGATGCTGTGTGGAATGCGTTCTGGATCTGTGAATTTATAACAGCAGTAGTAGTAGGTATCGGGATAAAGTATTACTGGAACCGTCTGCTGCAGTAGACGATAGTGATAAAGCTGCTAAGTCAGGCTGCGCCTGCTTCAGCAGACGCAGCATCAGACTCTGCTTCTGAGGCATTTTCATCAGTAACATCTTCGGCATCGGAATTGCTTCCGCCGCTGAGAACATAAGTGATGACTTCGTCCGGAACGCCTGCATTGGACAGATTATCCATAAGTGTAGTGAGGTCGAGTGTAGCTGCGTAGGCACTCATATCATCTTCATTGGTTACGTCATAAACATCTCCCAGAGCCGTAAGGTCCGGAATTTCAACAGATTCGCCTGCACCGGAAGTAACAGTGAAGCTTCCGAGAGTGCTTCCTGCACTTTCAACGGACAGTGCAACAGAACCAGAATCTTTTGCTGAATTTAAATCTAATACAAGTGCAAAGTTCTCGAGCATGGAAAGAGAAGAATCTGTATCTTCTGAAGAATCAGCAGGGAAGGTGATAGTATAGTTACCGTTTAAGTAACCTTCTTTTGCAGATTCGGTGTCGTAGTCCTTTACTTCGATAACAGCTGCGGCTGTATCATCCTGAGAAATTTTATAGGTTCCGTTTAATTTACCGCCATCAATCTGACCGGATCCGGACAGGGAGAGTGTGCCGGAATCATCTGTTTCAATGGAGAGAAGATAGCCAAAGTCTGAGCCGTCCCTGGTCATCTGCCAGTTCAGAACAGGAGTTATTTTATCACCTTCCTGAAACTCAATTTTACGTCCTGCAATTCTGCCGGTCTCATCAACCCAGATTCTGGTGTTGAGATGAGAATCATCGGAATCACCGGTATCTGCATCTTTCAGAAAATCAAGACCGTCTTCTACAGCTTTGGTAAAGCTTTCATGCAGGTCCTCATTACTTGAGAGTTTCTCTGTCCAGGTATCGAGGATGTTCTCAATATCACTGTCTGATTTTGCTTCTTCCAGGATTGCAGTTGCAGTTTTTACAGCGTCTTCGGCTGAAATCTGGCCTTCATATACTGTACAGTCCTGACTGATATCACCTGCTGTCAGAGTTTCCTGACTGCTTTCGCCTTCTGTTACATTGTCAAAAAGCATAGATCCGTATTTATCCAGAAGTGTTTCTACTACAGAAGCTTCTGGAGCTGCTGCTGACAGATCAGACATCATGGAAACAGTCAGACTGAGACTGTCAGAATAAGCGGAAGCGAAATTGTCTGTCGGAATATCTGCATCTGAATCATCAGGGGTTAATTCTTCAAGATCATTTTCAATATTGGCAGCCTGTTGATCTGCGGCTTCTTCCAGATTGGTCTTGAAATATTTATCAGAGAGTTCAGGGATGCGCATATAAATATCCTGGCTGTCCGGATCAAGATAATATTCCAGAGTACAGATTTTATTATCATTAAGAAGGACCTTCATCAGAATACCTTCTTTTCCTTCTGTAAAAGAGATATCATTGGAAAGTGTGACATTGTCCAGCCAGGAGACATCAAATGGTGCGACAAACCCCAGTAGTGAACGTCCGGAATCTTCAAATTTCAGAATCATGTCACTCTGCATTCCTGACATCAGAGACTGGCTTTCTTCTATAGATGTAGCGTAAGAAGATGCCATTTCTGTGACCTTTTTTGCCCATGCATCTTTTTCAATGGAAGCGTAACTGTCTGCTGCAAATGCTGTAGATGGAATTGCAGCAGTACCAAGAAGTGCTGCAGTACAGATCGCGGTTGTTTTTCTTAACCATTTTTTCCTTGTTTTCATAAAGGGCCTCCTTCCGTTCTGTTATGAATCTTATGTAGTGGAATTACATTTCAGGACATTCATTTTCAGATATGTCGTTTGACTGAAATAATAATCTATAGCAGTCCTTGTAAATGATTTTTCAAATACGCTCTATATTAAGATGCATTATTTTAGAGGATTGCTATATATCAATTTTACCAGATAAAGATAGAAAAAGCTATGTTTTTTCGACAATATGGAAAAAGATGTTGATTTTAGACTAAATTATTTCTATAGAAAAATAACAAAATATAGAAAAAAACTATACGTGTATATAAATAATTGATATAAGAAAATTTATTGACAGATTTATGTGAAAAATATATACTACTATTCATATCGAAACACTATGGAATTGCTAAAAACAGGGAAACGATATATCACAGAAAACATACCGTTAGTCCGGAGATTATTATATTTTACAAGGGGAATATGCTCATGGAATTTCAGACTAAATTATTACACGGAAAAGCAGTAGACAATTATGCGAATGGTTCAACAGTGCCGCCTGTCAGCCTGGCAAATGCTTTTGCATATGAATCTTCAGAACAGCTGGAAAAAGTATTCCAGAATCGGGCACCGGGATTTGCATATACCAGGATTGCGAATCCGACAGTAGATGCGTTTGAGCGAAGAGTAAATGAATTAGAAGGCGGGATTGGAGGTGTAGCCTGTTCCTCCGGAATGTCAGCGGTTACATTATCATTACTTAATATCCTGCAGGCAGGGGATGAGGTAATCGCAGGAAGTGCATTGTTCGGAGGTACACTGGATCTGCTTCATGATCTGGAGGCATTCGGAATCAAAGTACATTTTATACCGAGGGTAGAGAAGGCGCTGATCGAGCCGTTTCTTACAGATAAGACCAGAGCAGTGTTTGGCGAAATAGTAGGAAATCCCGCACTGAATGTAATGGATGTCCGGGAAACAGCAGATTTTCTTCATGGAAAAGGAGTGCCGCTGATCGTAGACAGCACAACTTCGACTCCTTATCTGCTTAATCCGATTCAGTACGGTGCGGATGTAGTGGTGCATTCTACTTCTAAATATATAAATGGAAGTGGAGATGCCATCAGTGGAATTATCATTGACAGCGGAAACTTTTCCTGGAGTCCGGAACGTTATCCTGGAATGAAGGAATATAAGAAATACGGAAAGTTTGCTTATCTTGTGAAACTGAGGAACGGAATCTGGCGAAATATGGGCGGCTGTCTGGCTCCGATGAACGCTTATCTGAATATTATCGGAATGGAGACACTTGGTCTTCGTATGGAGCGGGTCTGTAATAACGCTTTCCGGCTTGCCCAGGCACTGGAGAAGCTGGAAGGTGTATCTGTCAACTATCCGCTGCTGGAGTCCAGTCCATATCATGAACTGGCAGAAAAACAGCTTAGTGGAAAGGGTGGAGCGATTCTGACTATCCGTGCAGGTTCCAAAGAACGGGCGTATAAGCTGATCAATCATCTGAAATATGTAAAGATTGCAACCAATATCGGTGATGTGAGAACTCTGGTGATTCATCCGGCGTCTACAATTTATATCCACAGTACGCCGGAGGCAATGGAAGAGGCTGGAGTGTACGACGACACAATCCGTATCAGTGTGGGTATCGAAGATATAAAAGATTTGATAAAGGATTTCACAGAGGCAGTGGAGAGCCTTGGAGAAGAATAATTCATGATATACACATTATCAGGCGCTTTGGTCGGAACATGATAGTAACCGGACAGAGGCACTGGTTTAAAAACAGAATAACTGACAGACAGTCAGAGACAAGAGAAGCCCCGGAAGTTCAGGAGTGTCCAGTTAAGTGGAACTCGATGATCTTCCGGGCTTCTTTTTGCAGCAAAATTTTTTCAGATATTGAATCTGTTTCCGAAACCGTTTCGTTATAAAAAATAGCGGTTAAAAATTAACAACTATCTGCGGGCGCGTTTTTCAATCAGTCCGAGGAGTCCGTACAGGATAATAGCGATGATGCACAGAATGATAATGGACATCAGTACCCAGGTAAGCTTAAAGGTCTGGCTGGAATAGATGATCAGGTAGCCAAGCCCTTTTCTGGCACCGATAAATTCGCCTATGATAACACCAACCAGACACAGACCAATATTAACTTTCATAACACTGAGCAGTAACGGCACAGAAGACGGAAGAATAATCTTCATAAGCTTTTCTTTCTTCCCACCGCCCAGCGTCTCAATCAGCTTCAGTTTTTCCGGGTCAGCTTCGCCAAAACCTGTATACAGATTCAAAATCGAACCAAAGATAGCAACCGACATACCGCAGACAATAATCGTCCGTTCGTTGGCACCAAGCCATACAATAAGCAAAGGTGCCAGAGCAGATTTCGGAAGGCTGTTCAATACTACGAGATAAGGCTCTGTGATCTTCGCAAGTCTGGGACAGGTCCACAGCAGAACTGCCATCCCTGCACCCAGAACAACAACGAACAGAAAACTGACCAGTGTTTCCGTAATTGTAACAGAGAGATGGGGAAAAATAGAGCCGTCTCTGCACATACTGCAGAAGCTGTGCCAGATCATTACCGGACTGCTGAAGATAAAAGAATCGATCAGTCCGGTCCTGGCGGAGATTTCCCACAACACCAGAAAGAAAAGAAGAATAAATATCCGCAAAAAAAGAACAAGTTTCTTTTCTCTTTTCTGATGTCGGATATACTGTTGCTGATGATATGAGATTTCAGACATCATGATTTAGCTCCTTCCAGATAAGATTGAAATAAGATTTAAATTCAGGCGCATTTCTGGAAGCCATAGGAGTACGGTTCTCCAGATCAAAACAAATTGGCACAATCTTACGAATAATGGCAGGCCTTGGAGAAAGAATGATAACCCGGTCTGCCATGCTGATCGCTTCTGAAATATCATGGGTGACAAGGATCGCAGTCTTTTTTTCCTGACGCAGGATTCTGCCGATATCATCACTTACGCTGAGTCTGGTTTGAGAGTCAAGTGCAGAGAACGGTTCATCCAGCAGAAGAAGTTCCGGCTTTAATGCCAGAGTACGGATCAGTGCAGCTCTCTGGCGCATTCCTCCGGACAATTCAGACGGATGAGCAGAGCGGAATTTGTCCAAACCGTAATCTGAGAGAAGCTGATTTACATAAGCAAGTTTTTCGGCAGTGAGTTCCCTGCGGATTTCCAGTCCGAGAAGAACATTTTTATAAATTGTCCGCCACTCCAGCAGATGATCCTTTTGCAGCATATATCCGATACGGCAGTCACCGGAAGTTACCGGCGTGCCGTCCAGAAGAATCTGTCCCTGTTCCGGCCGGAGCAGACCACAGATCAGATTCAGCAGCGTGGACTTTCCACAGCCTGACGGCCCGACGATGGCGAGAAATTCACCTGGCATCAGTTGAAAGGATATATGAGAAAGGGCAGGGGTTTCCCCTGATAAACTGTGGTAGGAGAGACTGACATCTGTAATATCCAGCAGTGGTTTCATACAGATACCTCCATATTCGGTGAATAGTAACGAATATTTGTTACTGTTCACACACCACTATCCCGCGAGGTGTTTTGGCATGAATATGCCAAAATCCCGAGACATACAAGCCAAAATTCCATTGCCGCAGGCAATCTGGAATGAATTTTGGCTACGTTACTGTGAACGGAGTGAACAGTAACGAATATTTTCATAATTTATGATATGCAGAAATGTCAGGGTATGATATAATAGATGAACTATAGTATTTTTGCTGCTATAGTATTTGAGGGCAAATGTTCTGTAAGGAATACGTTACTGTTTACTATGTGTTTCATATCAGAAATATACATATATCAGACACTGCGACATGCATGAATCGGGTATAGAAATCAGACGAATGCTGTAAAAAACTGTATAAGAAAGTGTAAGCAAATGAGAAACAAAAAGAAAGCAATATTTAACACCATTTTTCTGATCCTTATATTTTCCATTACCGTATATATGGTATTTAAGGGAGAGGATCTGGGAGAGATTATTCATACAGTACGGCAGGCTGATCCGGTTTACTTACTGATCAGCGTGGTTTGTGTGGTACTGTTCATACTTGGCGAGTCTGTAATTATCTTCTATATGATGCGGACTCTCGGAGCAAAAGTAAAGATGGGGCATTGTGCTCTGTATTCTTTTGTGGGATTCTTTTTCAGCTGTATCACACCGTCTGCATCCGGCGGACAGCCAATGCAGATTTATTTTATGAAAAAGGACAAACTTCCGATTCCTGTCACTACGCTGGTCCTGATGATTGTCACGATTACTTATAAAGCGGTTCTGGTAGTGATCGGAATTGTAATCTGGATTTTTGGCAGAGGCTTTCTGGAAGGATATCTTGGCCAGTACATGTGGGTGTTTTACCTGGGTGTAGGTCTGAATATTTTCTGCGTTACTTTCATGATGATCCTTGTATTTGCACCTGGACTGGCGAAATGGATCATGGTAAAAGGTCTGAAACTTATTGAACATTTCCGTTTCCTTAAGCCAAAGACAACTCGGCTTGAGAAACTGGAAGCGTCTATGGATCAGTATCATGAAACTGCGGCTTTCTGGGCAAGTCACAAGCTGGTGATCCTGAAAGTGTTACTGATCACTATGGCGCAGAGGATTCTGTTATTTACAGTTACATACTGGGTATACCGTTCGCTGGGATTTCATGGATATTCCATCATAACCCTTACGATTTTGCAGTCTGTCATATCTGTCTCTGTTGATATGCTGCCTTTACCCGGAGGAATGGGAATCAGTGAGTCTCTTTATCTGGTGATGTTTGCACCGGTTTTCGGAGAAGCATTACTTCCTGCAATGCTGCTCAGCAGAGGAATTTCCTATTATGCACAGATGCTTATCAGTGCAGTGATGACCTGCGTGGCGTATTTCATAATAGGAAGAAAAGAACAAGAAGAAAAGTAGGGGGAGAAAATATGTTTTTAGGAATTTATGATTATACGGTAATATTGACTTATATAAGCCTGGGAATTTCCGTATTTGGAATTAGCAGGGCTCTGGAGGGGGATTTTAAGGTTGCGATTTTCTGTCTGGCACTTTCCGGACTGTGTGATATGTTTGACGGAAAGATAGCCAGAACAAAGAAGAACCGTACGGATGATGAGAAGAATTTCGGGATTCAGATCGATTCCTTATGTGATGTGGTCTGCTTTGGTATTTTTCCGGTAATGATCTGTTACTGTCTGGGTGTGAATACACTGGCGGGGATTGGGGCGCTTATTTTTTACAGTGTGGCATCTGTCATCCGCCTTGCATATTTTAATGTTTCAGAAACAAAGAGACAGAATGAGACTTCTGAGAACAGACAGTATTATCAGGGGCTTCCGATCACATCCATGGCGATCATCCTGCCGTTCCTTTATCTGATGAGAAGATATTGCGGACTCTATTTCCTGATCGTGATACATATTGCAGTAATTATCGTGGGACTGCTTTTTATTCTGGATATCAAGGTAAAAAAACCTCAGAATCCGGTACGTATCCTGCTGGTTGCAGTCGTGGCACTTGCACTTGCGAAGATGTTCCGTTTGATATAAAATAAATATAACTGTTGACTGGCCGCAGCGGTTCCCGGGAAACGGGGAGGCTGCGGTTATACTTTTATGGAGGGAAGATACGAATGAAGTATATTGACAGAAAAGGAAATATCACGATTGAAGAGAATGAGCAGGACAAATTCCTGCGGCATTTATATAATGACCGGGGTGGCAGACTCTGCCTGAAACTCCTGATCAGACCTTTCGTGTCAAAGGCAGCGGGAGTCCTGCTTAACACCAGACTTTCTGCCAGATTTGTACCGGATTTTGTAAAAAACAACAAGATTGACCTGAGCATTTACGAAAAACAGAACTTCTCTTCATGGAATGACTTCTTTATAAGGCGCATCCGAAAAGAAGAACGCCCGATCGATATGCGCGAAAACATCCTGATCAGCCCCTGTGACGGAAAACTTTCCGTACACAGGATCAGCTCAGACTCACGTTTCAGCATCAAAGATACAGAATATACAGCAGGACAGCTTCTGAAGAATAAGGCAATTGCTGAGAGATACACAGGCGGCTATGCGTTGATTTTCAGACTGACAGTAGATGACTATCATCATTACTGCTATGTGGCAGATGGAAGAAAATCTGCGAATGTAACTCTGCCCGGCGTTTTCCACACAGTGAATCCTGCAGCAAACGATGTATATCCCATCTACAAAGAAAACGCCAGAGAATACACTCTGCTGAAAACAAAACAATTCGGAACCATCCTCATGATGGAAGTAGGCGCCATGATGGTAGGAAAAATCACAAATCTCCATAAAAATCCTGCCACAGTAAAGAAAGGCCAGGAAAAAGGCAACTTCGAATTCGGAGGTTCCACAATAATCCTCCTCATCCAGCCGGGAAAAGTCCGTATTGACTATGATCTGATCGAGAATACAGAAGAGGGATATGAGACTATCGTAAAAATGGGCGAACGAATAGGAGAGTGCAGGAAGTTAAAAAATACAAAGAATCATTACGAAGGCACAATAGAGAATACCTGAACAGGTATTCGCATTTTATTAAAAGATAATAAAAAGCATTTGTAAAGATGCAGAAAGGATATAATAATACTGTTGAATAAACGAAACTATCAGAAAGAACTGGAAAAACTTATAGATCAGGCGCAAAAAGATAACAAGATCCCAAGCCTGTTTCTCCACAGTTGCTGTGCACCCTGCAGCAGTTACGTACTGGAATACCTGTCAAAATATTTCAACATCACAGTATTCTACTACAACCCAAACATCTACCCGGAAGAAGAATATCACAAACGAGTCCATGAAATTACCCGTCTTGTAAACTCCATGGAATTTGAACACCCTGTCAAACTGATAGAGGGTCACTACGACCCACAGGAATTCTTCCAGATGGCAAAAGGCCTCGAAGACCTACCCGAAGGCGGCGAACGTTGCTTCAAATGCTACCGCCTCCGCATGGAAGAAGCAGCAAAACTGGCAGAAGAGGGCGGCTATGACTATTTTACCACAACCCTTTCCATCAGCCCTCTGAAAAACGCAGCCAAGATCAACGAAATCGGTGAAGAACTGGCAGAAATCTACCACGTCCAACACCTCCCATCCGACTTCAAGAAAAAGAACGGCTACAAACGTTCCATCGAACTATCCCACGAATACGACCTCTACCGTCAGAACTACTGCGGTTGCGTCTATTCCCGAAGAGAGGCTGAAAACAGAAAATAAAGCAGTAACCACAATTATGTAACATATAGCCAATACCCAGTGAAGAAAAAGAAGGTGTGTTGGGGCGCATTTGAGGGTTCTTGTAATTCTTGGTATTCGGGAATCTGCGTTATGAGCCGACCGTTTCACGTGTCTGAGCGAAGTTTGCAACGGAGCGAGTTTGAGAGGGCGGCTCATGGTTTTAGCAGATTCCCGAATGCCTTAGAATTACAGGGTTCCGAAACTAAGCCCCAACACACCTTCTTTTTCTTCACGTACCTTTTGAATGATTCCAAACTAACTACTTTGCAATACTGAAAAAATATGTTACACTAACACGTAAAAGCAATAATACCAAAAATAAAGAAGAAACGAGGAATAACACAATGGCACAGCTTTGGGGCGGACGTTTCACAAAAGAAACAGACAAACTTGTATATAACTTCAATGCATCCATCTCTTTTGACCAGAAATTCTATGAGCAGGACATCAGAGGCAGCAAAGCACACGTAGCAATGCTCGCCAGACAGGGAATCCTGACATCAGAAGAAAAAGATCAGATCGAAGCAGGTCTTGACGGAATCCTTGCAGATGTAAGATCCGGCAAACTCGAGATCACATCCGAATACGAAGATATCCACAGCTTTGTAGAAGCAAACCTTATCGACAGAATCGGTGATGCAGGCAAGAAACTTCACACAGGAAGAAGCCGTAACGACCAGGTAGCCCTTGACATGAAACTCTATGTAAGAGATGAGATTGACGAGACAGACGAACTGGTAAAGAAACTTCTCGAAGCACTTCAGAAGATCATGGAAGAGAATGTCCACACATACATGCCAGGCTTCACACACCTCCAGAAAGCGCAGCCGGTCACACTGGCTCACCACGTAGGTGCATACTTTGAAATGTTTGTACGTGACAGAAGCAGACTTGCAGATATCCGTAAGAGAATGAACACCTGCCCTCTGGGTGCAGGTGCACTGGCAGGAACCACCTACCCACTTGACAGAGAATATACAGCACAGCTTCTCGGTTTCGACGGCCCGACCAGAAACAGCATGGACTCTGTATCAGACAGAGACTATGTGATTGAGCTTCTGTCCGCATTCTCCACAATTATGATGCACATGAGCCGTTTCTGCGAAGAAATCATTATGTGGAACTCCAATGAATACCGCTTCGTAGAGATAGACGATGCCTACAGCACAGGCAGCAGTATCATGCCTCAGAAAAAGAACCCGGATATCGCAGAACTTGTAAGAGGAAAAACAGGTCGTGTATACGGAGCATTAACATCTATCCTTACAACCATGAAGGGAATCCCTCTTGCATACAACAAAGATATGCAGGAAGACAAAGAACTTACATTTGATGCCATTGACACTGTAAAAGGATGTCTTGCCCTCTTCACAGGCATGATCTCTACTATGCAGTTCAACAAACAGAATATGGAAGCAAGTGCAAAGAATGGCTTTACAAATGCTACAGATGCAGCCGATTATCTGGTAAATCATGGAGTACCTTTCCGCGATGCACACGGCATTGTAGGCCGTCTGGTGCTTACCTGTATTGATAAAGGGATTTCTCTGGATGAACTTCCTCTTGAAGAATATAAAGCCATCAGCCCGGTATTCGAGAACGATATTTACGAAGCAATCAGTATGAAAACCTGTGTGGAAAAACGTATGACCATCGGTGCACCGGGACCTGACGTGATGGAGAAAGTGATCGCTGAGAACAAAAAATATCTGGAAGAAAATTAAAAAAATGCTTGCAATTTATTTTGGTTTGTTATAGTATGTACAAGAAAGACAGATGTACGTAATATAAGGACACCTGGATAAAAATGTCCGCGAAAGGGTAGAGACGCGGGCAGAAGATAAAGAGGAGAAAGATATTATGAGTGAAAAGCTTAGAGTCGGTATTTTAGGTGCTACAGGTATGGTAGGTCAGAGATTTATCTCTCTGCTTGAGAATCATCCATGGTTTGAAGTTGTAACTGTAGCTGCAAGTCCGAGAAGTGCAGGAAAGACATACGAAGAGGCAGTTGGCGGAAGATGGAAAATGGATACTCCAATGCCGGAGGGTGTCAAGAATCTTGTTGTTATGAACGTAAACGAAGTAGAGAAGGTTGCTGCAACAGTTGATTTCGTATTCTCTGCTGTAGATATGTCAAAAGAAGAGATCAAGAAGATCGAGGAAGAATATGCTAAGACAGAGACACCGGTTGTTTCCAACAACAGTGCTCACAGATGGACACCGGATGTACCGATGGTAGTGCCGGAAATCAATCCGGAACACTTCGATGTAATCGAATCCCAGAAGAAACGTCTCGGAACAACACGCGGATTTATCGCTGTTAAACCAAACTGCTCTATCCAGAGCTATGCTCCTGTATTAACTGCATGGAAAGAGTTCGAGCCATATGAAGTAGTTGCTACTACATATCAGGCAATCTCCGGAGCAGGTAAGACATTTAAGGACTGGCCGGAAATGGTTGGAAACATCATCCCATACATCGGTGGCGAGGAAGAGAAGAGCGAGAAAGAGCCATTAAGAATCTGGGGTAAAGTAGAAGACGGTGTAATCAAACCTGCTACAGAACCGGTTATCACATGCCAGTGTATCCGTGTACCGGTACTGAACGGACATACAGCAGCTGTATTCGTTAAATTCCGTAAGAACCCTACTAAAGAGCAGCTTATCAAAGCATTAGTAGAGTTCAAGGGACTTCCACAGGAATTAGAACTTCCAAGTGCTCCGAAGCAGTTCATCCAGTATCTGGAAGAGGACAACCGTCCGCAGGTTACAGAGGATGTAAACTTCGAACATGGCATGGGCGTATCTGTAGGACGTCTTCGTGAAGACACCGTATATGACTGGAAATTCGTAGGACTTTCCCACAATACAGTCAGAGGTGCAGCAGGCGGAGCAGTTCTCTGTGCTGAAACCTTAAAAGCAAAAGGATATATCCAGGCGAAATAATTTATAGAAAATAATAAAAGAGGTGCCGGTAACGGTGCCTCTTTTTATGAGGACACGACGGATTATGAAAGAAAAAGTTCTGACAACAGTGGTGACTTTTGAAACTACCACTCAGGCAATTGCCATGGAAAGGGAATGTAAGAAAAACAAATTTACAGGCAGACTGATCCCTGTGCCAAGAGAAATATCAGCTTCCTGCGGCCTTGCGTGGAAATGCGGGGAACAGAACGAAGAAGAAACAGCTTCCTATATGAAGGAACAGGATCTGGAATATGAAAAGATTTATAGGATTCTTGCATAAAATGGAAAGATTTATAGGAATACCTGATATATGGTAAACGGTTCACATTTTGACGGATATGTGAAAACATGATACAATGATAGCACTGAATCTCTTGTTATAGAAGATATGTAACTATTCGGCAGTCTGTCGGCTGTGAAAGTACGTTACTGTTCACTCCGTTTACAGTAACGAAAGTATTGAACAGTTACGAGGAGATTCTGAATATGGAGATTAATTGGGGTGAACTGACTTATGGGAAATGAAATGAAAAAAAGTGAAGTGCGTCTTACACAGCTTGCCAGTGCAGCCGGATGCGGTGCTAAGATTGGCCCGAAAGTTCTGGCGCAGGTAGTAGGCAAACTTCCGAAATTTACAGATCCGATGCTTCTGGTAGGTCCGGAGACATCAGACGATGCAGCAGTATACAAGATTAATGATGAACTGGCAATGATCCATACAGTAGACTTTTTTCCGCCAGTAGTGGATGATCCGTATATGTACGGGCAGATCGCGGCAGCCAATGCACTGAGTGATGTCTATGCAATGGGCGGTGTTCCGAAACTGGCATTAAATGTGGTAGCATTTCCAAACTGCCTTGGTCCGGAAGTACTGGAGCAGATTCTGCGCGGCGGTGCAGATAAGGTCATGGAAGCCGGAGCAGTCCTTGCAGGCGGGCATACTATCAATGATAAAGAACCGAAATACGGACTCTGTGTAACTGGTTATGTGCATCCGGACAAAATGTGGAAAAATTACGGCGCAGAAGAAGGAGACATCCTTATTCTTACCAAACCGCTGGGCTGTGGAATCCTTAACACTGCCATTAAGGCAGAAATGGCGTCTCAGGAAGAAATTGAGAGAGTCCAGAAGATCATGGCGAAGCTGAACAAATATGCAGCAGAGATTGCATCTAAATACACGATCCACAGCTGTACCGACGTAACAGGATTCAGTCTTGCAGGTCACAGTCTGGAAATGGCAAAAGGCAGCCGGAAAACTCTGGTGATCCAGTCTGAGAAACTTCCGATCATTGAGGGTGTTGAAGAATATGCACAGATGGGGCTGATTCCTGAAGGGGCATACAGAAATCGTGACTTCGCAGGCGATGAAGTACGAAGTGAGATTAAGGAACTCTGGATGGAGGATCTGGTATTTGATCCGCAGACATCCGGCGGACTTCTGCTTGCAGTACCGGCAGAAGAAGCCAATGCCCTTGCAGAAGAGCTTGCAGGTATGGATATCTTTGGCGGTGTTATCGGATATGTAACAGAATTGCAGGATAAAGCAGTTGTATTTGAATAAAAAAATCAGCTTTACTTTCAGACATGCTTTGCACGCCTGCGGAGATCTTTCTTGTCTTTTGCGCTCTGCCGAACTGTCTTGAATGCATTAGTTTATGGAATTGCTATAAAAATCTTCGAATATAATGGAACATAATTACAAATCGTTACTGTTCACTCTGTTCACAGTAACGTAGCCAAAATTCATTCCAGATTGCCTGCGGCAATGGAATTTTGGCTTGTATGTCTCGGGATTTTGGCATATTCATGCCAAAACACCTCGCGGGATAGTGGTGTGTGAACAGTAACTACAAATCTGATGAATATTCTTGAATTGTTTGACGATTTCGGTTGTGAAACAGATATTCAGGTGATATAATGTTCTCAATAAAATACATTGCGGAGGTGTAGTTATGAATTACGAAGATGTACAGAAAGTGTCAAATGCGGCGAAAGCCAAGAGTAACCTGGTGAATACCAACTTTTTCAAGTACTTCATACGTGCGATCATGGCGGGTTTTTTTATTGATGTGGCCATGATCTACAGTAATGTAGTTGGAAACGTATTCTCCAAGACCATGCCTGAATGGGGAAAATTTGTGGGGGCATTAGTATTCTCCATTGCAGTGCTTCTGATCAGCTTCGTAGGCGGCGAACTTTTTACAGGAAACAATATGGTAATGGCGTTCGGAGCCTATGATAAACAGGTGAGCTGGAAAGAGGCAGGTAAGGTATGGGGCGTAAGCTACCTTGGAAACTTTGTCGGATGTGCAATTTTAGCATTGCTGTTTGTATGGGCCGGAGCGTCCGGAACAGCAGATTATTTTGCAGGATTTATCGGAAACAAGCTGAGTGTTCCGCTCGGACAGATGTTTTTCAGAGCAGTACTCTGTAATTTCTTCGTCTGTCTTGGTGTGCTCTGTGGTATGAAATTAAAGAGTGATGCAGGAAGATTCCTGATGATCGTTATGTGTATCTCAGGATTCGTTGTAAGCGGATTTGAGCACTGCATCGCAAACATGGGAATCTTTGTTACCGCATACTGTCTGGTACCTGGATTATCCCTTGGAGCCATGGTAAAGAGCATGGTAGTAGTAACTTTAGGAAATATGGTGGGCGGTGCCCTGTTGCTGGCATGGCCGCTTAGAAAGATGAGTGCAGATAAATAATATGTCAAAAGCTTTATACATAGCCGAAAAGCCCAGTGTGGCACAGGAATTCGCAAAAGCTTTGAAGATCAACGGACAAAGACGGGATGGCTACCTGGAATCTCAGGACAGTGTGGTGACCTGGTGTGTGGGACACCTGGTCACCATGAGCTACCCGGAAAAATATGATATCAAATATAAAAGGTGGAGTTTAGATACCCTGCCTTTTTTGCCGCGCGAATTTAAATATGAAGTGATCCCCGGTGTGCAGAAGCAGTTTGAGATTGTCAAAGGACTGCTTAACCGAGAGGATGTGGACACTATTTACGTGTGTACCGACTCCGGACGCGAGGGAGAATACATCTACCGTCTGGTGGCACAGATGGCAGGTGTTCGTGGAAAAAAAGAAAAGAGAGTCTGGATCGACTCTCAGACAGAAGAAGAGATCATGAGAGGAATCAGAGAGGCAAAGGATCTGTCAGCATATGACAATCTTTCTGCTTCAGCCTATCTTCGGGCGAAAGAAGACTATCTCATGGGAATTAATTTTTCCCGTGTACTGACACTGCGTTATGGAAACAGCGTGTCAAATTATTTAAATACGAAATATCAGGCCATTTCCGTAGGACGGGTTATGACCTGTGTACTTGGAATGGTAGTGCGAAGAGAGCGCGAGATCCGTGCATTTGTGAAAACTCCGTTTTACCGCGTACTCAGCAGCATTGCCCTTGAGGGAGAAAACTTTGAGGGAGAGTGGAGAGCTGTAGAAGGCAGCAGATATTTCCAGACTCCTTATCTGTATAAAGAGAACGGATTTAAAGAGAAAGCCTATGCTGAAAAACTGATACAGGAGCTGTCTGTGAGTCAGCCGTTGCAATGTACAGTAGAGAAAATCGAGCGGAAAAAAGAGAACAGGAATCCGCCGCTTTTATTTAACCTGGCGGAGCTTCAGAATGTGTGCTCCAAGCTGTTCAAGATCAGCCCGGATGAGACATTAAAAATCGTACAGGAACTGTATGAAAAGAAACTGGTCACTTATCCCAGAACAGATGCCCGTGTATTGTCTACTGCGGCAGCAAAGGAGATTTATAAGAATATTTCCGGACTGCGTAATTATGAACATACCGCGGAAATCGCACAGCACATTATTGAACAGGGAAATTACAAAAATCTGGCAAAGACCAGATATGTTAATGATAAGCAGATCACAGACCATTATGCAATCGTACCCACAGGCCAGGGCTTAAACGCATTGAGAAGTATTTCTCTTACTGCGCAGCGTGTATATGAGACCATTGTCAGAAGGTTTGTATGTATTTTTTATCCTCCTGCAGTATATCAGAAGATTAGTCTTGTGACAAAAATTCAGAATGAGAGCTTCTTTTCTTCATTTAAAGTACTGCTGAATGAAGGGTACTTAAAAGTTGCCACAAATTCTTTTGCGAAGCGAAAATCAGCAGATGCCATGAGCAGTGTGAACAGAGCCGGCGCGGCCGGCAATGAGGGAAGTGAAGAGGAAGATCCGGATACAGGAAAAAACGGCGGGAACAAAGCTGATGATTCGGCTGAGGATATGGCGTGTGATATCAGACTTCTTGCCGCATTGCAGAACCTGAAAAAAGGTGATATACTCTCTGTGGACAGTCTGAGTATCAAAGAGGGCGAGACATCGCCGCCAAAGCGTTATAATTCCGGTTCCATGATTCTTGCAATGGAGAATGCAGGTCAGCTGATCGAGGACGAAGAGCTTCGTGCCCAGATTAAAAGCTGCGGAATCGGAACCAGTGCCACCAGAGCGGAAATTCTTAAGAAACTGTGCAATATCAAATATCTGGCACTCAATAAGAAAACCCAGGTGATCACTCCAACCCTTCTTGGAGAGATGATCTTTGATGTGGTAAACTGCTCCATCAGACAGCTTCTGAACCCGGAACTGACTGCAAGCTGGGAAAAAGGACTGAATTATGTGGCAGAGGGCAGTATTACAGAACAGGAATATATGGATAAGCTGGAACATTTTGTGCGCCTTCGCACCAGACAGGTGGAGGACAGCAATATCCAGCCATATCTGAGACAGTTCTTTGATGCTGCAGCAGTGAATTATAAGGATTCATCTGAAAAAAACAGTGCGAAAACAACAGGCAGATCAACGTCCGCAACGGGACGATCACGTACCTGCAGAAAGCCGTCTGCTTCAAAGTAGTGTGCATTTGTGACAGATAAAAGAAAACATGTCATCATAGCGAGAGAAAAGAGGAAAATATTATGTTAAAAGATTTTACAATTGCAAACCTTCTGGATCTGAACGAAACAATCGCAAAGGATTTATTTGAAGGAAAAACATATCCATGGGAAGTATTACCGGAGATCGGAGATTTCATTCTGAAACTGGGACAGACCTTAAGTGAAGAAGAATACGACCACCCGTCAGAAGATGTATGGATCGCCAAGAGTGCCAAAGTAGCACCTACAGCCTGCATCAACGGTCCGGTCATCATAGGTAAAGAAGCAGAAGTACGCCACTGTGCATTTATACGCGGAAAAGCAATTATAGGTGAGGGTGCAGTAGTAGGTAATTCTACGGAATTAAAGAATGCGGTACTTTTCAACAAGGTACAGGTTCCGCACTACAATTATGTAGGCGATGCAGTTCTCGGCTACAAATCCCATATGGGCGCAGGTTCCATCTGTTCCAATGTAAAATCTGACAAGAAACTGGTAGTTGTAAAAGACGGTGACGAGAAGATTGAAACAGGCCTGAAGAAATTCGGCGCAATGCTGGGTGACAACGTAGAAGTAGGCTGCGGCTCCGTATTAAATCCCGGAACTGTGATCGGACGCTGCTGCAACATTTACCCACTTTCCTCAGTAAGAGGCTGCGTACCTGCAAATCACATTTATAAGTCAAAAACAGAAGTTGCAGAAAAGAAATGATTTAACCGAATCAAGTAGCGAAGGGGATTGCGAATATCCGTTTGACAAGGTATTTTTAGAAGATAATTCAAAGGATAGAAGAGGCAGGTTGTATGAAGGATATTATTTCAGTCATACAGCCTGCCCTTTTATATTTTTTGTATGTCAGATACGGAAGATATCTGTTGTAACTGATATTACATATGAAATAAAAGTTTTCTCAGGATTACCAGAATGGTAATGTGCACCGGATAAAACCAGTAAAAAACATATTTCAGAAATTTTCCTTTTACAAATCCACGTTCACCATTGTACATATTAATGGAAAGAAAAGCAAAGCAGGCTTTCCATTCATAGTAAAGCCAGCAGCTTCCGATGATCGCCTGGGCGGTTTTATCGTTGCGGAACCAGTACATGATCAGCAGGAATACAAATCCCCGCCATCCGTAATCTGCCTTCAGAAACACAGAGACAGTCAGCAGTGCCAGCACGCAGACAAGCTGCATTTTCTGATTATCCCAGAAGTATTCCAGGGCACAGAATGCCAGGTATCCCAGAAACAGGGTGAAAAATACATTCTGTTTTTCATATCTCCAGGTGTTGGTAAACATGAAGTTCCATGGAATTTCAGAGATACATGCAAATAGAAACAGATTCAGGCCATATTTCTTACGGTTATGTGTATGCAGAAATCCTTCCACTAACAGAAAACAGAAAATTGGAAAAGCGGCCCTGCCGATATCCCGGAAAATCCGATACCAGCTGTAATCCACACCACCGAAACTGAAAAGGGTTGCGGTTGTGGCAGGATAATTATACAGGATCATTAAGCCGGTATGGTCGATCAGCATCAGGATGATAGCAATTAATTTTAAAGTGCTCCCGCTCAGAACCTGAAATTTTGCAGGGAGAAAGGAAGCAGGTAACTTTGTTGTCATAATAGAAATCCCTTCATTAATAGAAATTAGAACTATTTTACCACAAAAAAATCAAAGATGGTTAAAAATTTTACAATTTATGACTGGACGAATCAGCACTTTTGTGAGAAAATAACACTAGGTTGTTAGGCATACTCCTCTGAAGTCATTCAGCAGACATCGGAGTTTTATCCTGTGCAGTTCATTCAGCAGTTCTGTACAGTGGAGAGTATAACAACATGAAGTTAATCTATACTTGAAAGGAGTTTTACAATGATTTATTCACGCGAAGTAGAAGAAATGTGCCCAGTTGCACAGGGCGTTCATCATGGCGCCGCTCCAATCCCAGAAGAAGCTAAATGGGTACAGGCAAAAGAAGTCAAAGATATTTCCGGTCTTACACACGGTGTTGGCTGGTGTGCACCACAGCAGGGTGCCTGCAAGCTTACATTAAATGTTAAAGAGGGTATCATCCAGGAAGCACTGGTTGAGACTATCGGATGTTCAGGTATGACTCACTCTGCAGCTATGGCTTCCGAGATCCTTCCGGGACTTACAGTTATGGAGGCACTGAACACTGACTTAGTTTGTGATGCGATTAATACAGCTATGAGAGAACTCTTCCTTCAGATCGTTTATGGACGTACACAGTCTGCATTCTCAGAAGAAGGACTTCCAGTAGGTGCTGGACTTGAAGACCTTGGTAAAGGACTTCGTTCTCAGGTTGGTACAATGTATGGAACTCTGAAAAAAGGACCTCGTTACCTTGAAATGGCAGAAGGTTATGTAACAGGTATTGCTCTTGATGCAGATGATGAGATCATCGGATATCAGTTCGTAAGCCTTGGAAAAATGACTGATTTCATCAAAAAAGGCGATGACCCGAATACTGCATGGGAAAAAGCAAAAGGTCAGTATGGCCGTGTTGCAGACGCTGTTAAAATTATCGACCCAAGAAAAGAATAATTTAGGAGGTAACAGGAAATGGCTTTATTTGAATCATATGAGAGACGAATTGACAAGATCAATTCTGTTTTAAACAGCTATGGCATTGCTTCTATCGAAGAAGCTGAGAAAATCACAAAAGACGCAGGTCTTAATGTATACGATCAGATCAAAGGCATTCAGCCAATCTGTTTCGAGAACGCTTGCTGGGCATATACAGTAGGTGCTGCAATCGCAATCAAAAAAGGATGCAAGAAAGCAGCAGATGCAGCAGCAGCTATCGGTGAAGGACTTCAGGCATTCTGTATTCCTGGATCCGTTGCTGATACACGTAAAGTAGGTCTTGGACATGGTAACCTTGGCAAGATGCTTCTTGAAGAAGAAACAGAGTGCTTCTGCTTCCTGGCTGGACATGAGTCCTTTGCAGCAGCTGAAGGTGCTATCGGTATCGCTGAGAAAGCTAACAAAGTTCGTCAGAAACCATTACGTGTTATCCTGAACGGTCTTGGAAAAGATGCTGCTCAGATCATCTCCCGTATCAACGGCTTTACATATGTAGAGACAGAATACGATCCATATAAGAACGAAGTTAAAGAAGTATTCAGAAAAGCATACTCCGAAGGACTTCGTGCAAAAGTTAACTGCTACGGCGCTAACAGCGTTCCGGAAGGTGTTGCTATCATGTGGAAAGAAGACGTTGACGTTTCTATCACAGGTAACTCCACAAACCCGACACGTTTCCAGCATCCGGTTGCAGGTACATACAAGAAAGAACGTCTTGAAGCAGGTAAGAAATACTTCTCAGTTGCTTCCGGTGGTGGTACAGGACGTACACTTCACCCGGACAACATGGCAGCAGGTCCAGCTTCCTACGGTATGACAGATACATTAGGACGTATGCACTCTGATGCACAGTTCGCTGGTTCTTCTTCCGTACCGGCTCACGTAGAGATGATGGGTCTCATCGGCGCTGGTAACAACCCGATGGTTGGTATGACAGTTGCAGTAGCTGTTTCCATTGAGGAAGCTGCTAAAGCTGGTAAATTCTAATTCAGACAATTCCATATAAAGTGTAAGCGCGTTGAAAGTGCCGTAAATCTAAGGGTTTGCGGCACTTTTGTTAATTTAGATCACAAAAATGAAAAAGTATTTGAAACATTGTGAGAAGCCCTGAAAATAGCAAGGTAGGCAACGAGCAGGTAACGAGTAGGTAACAAGGTGAAGGAAACAAAAAAAGGAGCATTTATAGGCAAAGAAAAGCCGCAACCACAAGGGTTACGGCATTTTTTCTATTTCATCTCTGAGCCATTCAACATCGCGGATCGTGTAGACTGCTTCGGTTACGTCTGTGATTTTGTGACCGGCAAGACGCTTCACAACATATTCGTCCACGCCTGCCTTTTTTGCCATTGTAATGAAGGTTGTGCGGGGATCATGTGGACGATGTTCAGAACGAAGATTCAGTGCAGCGACAACTTTATCAAACCGGCCAGCATATTTATCGTAGGTAATCTTCATACCACCCTTGGTTGCTTCCGGATCATTAAAGAGACGGTCACTTCCAAGAGAAATAGATTCATTATAATTTCTTTTTACCAGTTCGCGGATTCGAGTGTGAATCGGGACAGTACGGTGTCTTCCTGCGTCTGTCTTCATGCCTCCAGTAATACACCACTTTTCTAAATCAACATCTTTTAATTCCAGCAGCCCCATTTCTTGGGGACGCCACCCCATGTAACATTGTATAAGCACCCAGTCCGCAAATTTGACATTGCCAACAGCATTCCATAGAGCTTTCATTTCAGAATCGTTGAAATTTATATGGCCACGTTTAGCCTCTTCTTTTTCTTTAATGATATCGTTTGAGAGTTCAAAGGTACGGGCATAGTTTTTGGAGACAAGATCATATTCCATAGCATAGTCTAGCATGAGGTTAAACATGGATTTTATTCTGGATTTCGTTCCGGGGGATGCAGGCACCTTAGCTCCGGCATCCTTACCCCGGTTTTGAATTACATATCCGTCTTCCATGATTCCTTTTATATGGCGGGCGCGCAGATCCTTCACACGCATCCCCTGGATAGCGTGACAATATCTCCAGGCAGCAATGATCGTCCTGGAAGAAGAATCACTTTCAAGTGTGGGAAAGTAAGCTGCTGTCCATCTCTCATAAAGCTCGGCCAGAGTCATATTGTTGTTTTGAATATCATAGGGGTTGGCTCCATATTCGGCTAAAGCCTGCAGAGCCTCTTTTTTGGTTTTAAAGGTTCCGATAGTAACTCTGTTCTGGACTGCTTTCCCGGTTTCCTTGTTTATAATCCAGCCGAGAGTTACCCTGGCTAGATATGGCTTACGCCGGTTTCTAGATAATTTAGTTACGCTTCCATAGCCGTTCGGTAGTTTCAATAGATCATCTCCTGTTACAATGTAATGGTTTCGATAATGTTTCTGAGATCCTGGAAATTTGTTTTTATCGGCTTCAGAGAAAGGAGAGAGTTCAAACCTATACTTTTCTGGTTAGGCCTTTGCTGGTCCAGAACAGAAGTAGGTAATACATAAAATTCCCAGAGATTAAGATTTCTTATGGATTGTTCGCGACTTCTGGCAGTATACAGGCAAAAGACATACAGGTCAGAATGACGGCTCCGATCAGGAGAATAACCTGTCTGCGGATTCCATGCTCGCTTTGGTGCGATGTCAAAAATAATGTGTGAAAAGTAGTCCTCGCTCCAAGATTGAAGGTAAGCGGCAGATTTTACTTCAATCCTTCGCCCGGAAGGGCTGGTTAGATCATAAGGTGTCCAGTCAGTCCTCAAAATTTCTCGGGGGGGGGGTAAAAATGAGAATGATTTTTTTACGAGAAATTCTGCCAGCACACCTCGAAGCGTATTGTTAAGCAGATCAGAATAGGCCCAGCTCCAAAATTCAGAGATGGATATTTCTGTATCGTTGCCATCGAGAGTAAATTTCTCATTTCCGTTTAGTAGTTCCATTGTCTCCTCCTCATTAGGTAAGGACAGCCGGTAAGCATCCGTTCAGAGATTGAAGCAGAGAGAACTGACATACTTCATCCGAGAGAGGACCGTAAGAGTGAACCATGTGAATAAGGGATTCATCAGATAAAGAGATACGGGCCTGCAGTCTTTGAATTTTGGCGGTTGCCCTGTACAAAGTTTGAGTGTCACAGCAGTTAAGACTTGTGCAGAATGAAACAAGATAAAAAAGAATGGCCGGTACATCATGCCCGGCCATTTCTTCTGCTCTTGCAAGGGTGAAATACTTGGCTGCGTTGTGCTGCATAAAACATCCTCCTGTCAGTACCGAGTATTACAATACCAGCTCAGCCGGATAATCTTTTCCCTTCGTCAACGTATTTCTTTGAGTCCTCAACAGCGCGCAAGAAGCCTTTGATCTCCCCCATAAATTCGTACTGCTTATTTATAGGGAGTTCGTGAAATAAATCCAAAAGCTCTTGATCCATTGCGGAAAGCTGTGGTTCTGGAGGCACCGATTCTGCAGCAAACGGTTGCTCGACCACAACAGGGCGCTCCTTACCAGTCAGAAGATAATCCAACGAAACGCAAAGATAATTTGCGATAGCTGGCATATAGCGAGCTGGTGGATCTTTTTTTCTGGCTTTCCATGTAGACATAGTAGAGGTTTGGATATCGAGAATCTTGCACAATTCTATGGCCGTTTTGCCACGTTCTGCGAGTAATTCGGATATGCGTTCGATGATTTCCATAATACACCTCCAAGTGCATAAAATTACGCAAATACGAGGTAAAATCTTTACAAATACGCAGATTCGTGCTATAATATAACCATGAAACAAATAATTATTCGTGGTTGCGAGCCTATGATTTAAAATTTGTTTCATACCGAGTGCGTGTTTGTAATAACTCGTATTTGTATTATAACACGCACTCAGAAAAAATGCAAATGCGAATTGCAGATGCAGGAAAGGAGATTGATGTAAATGAGCAATACTACTGTCCCCATTTCTGAATGGTGTAAGGAAATAAGAGTTGCGCTTGCGAAGAAGGAAACAAACCTTCAGAACGTAGCCCAGGAGATCGGTTACAGTTATACAACAATAACCGCTCTCATCAGTGGCCGTATCGTGAAGAAAAATTACCTGGATATCGCAAAGAAAATTAACGAAGTCTTGGAAGTGGATGTACTTCCGGAAAAGCCGCAGCTTCCGTCTGATGAATGGTGTGGAACGGTGCGAGCGAAACTGTATATGAAGAAAATGAATATCAGCGAGCTGAGCAAGTCCATCGGATTCAATCGAGACAAGGTATCGTTAGTATTGAACGGACACGCACTTGATTGGCCAGTGATTGAAAAAATCAATGAACAGTTGGAAGTTGAAGTGCCGGCCGTTCCTGTAGGTACTGATTAAATTATATGCGAAAGTAAGGTAAATGAGAATGGGACGGAACCCTATAAAAGAAAACCAGAATCCGTATTTTAGAGCCAGAAAACAGGCTGCAGAATGGGATGCGAGGCTGGAAAGTAGAGAAAGAGCATCAGAGCTTATAGGAATTGCGGCATATACGCTCGCAGATTATGAGCTTGGAAATGTAAAAAGAATACCGGCTGATAAGGTTTTAATAATGGCGGATCTGTATAACGCACCTTGGCTCCTGAGCAATTATTGTAAGAACGAATGTCCGATTTGTGGATTTCTTCCACTTGCAACGGAAGAGAAAAATATATGCAGCGTGACGGTGAGGTTATTAAAAGCCTTGCGAGGAAATGAGCTGGAAGATATGAAAAACCAGTTGCTTGAAATATCCGAAGACGGACAGATTAGGGATGATGAGGTGGCTGCGGTGAGGAAGATTTCGGAATATCTGGATAACATCGCAGAAGTAATAAGTGAATTTAAGATTATGAGCGATAAGGCTCTGAAAGACAAATAGGAGGACACGATGAGAAAGGTCAGACAATTACTGAGAGAAAATTGGATACCGGTTTTAGCTGGGATTTTTCTGACAAAGTGGGCTGTAGATTATGCATATCAAGCGCGGGGCTATAACGCGATAGGGAGTGAATGGTTAGTGTTACCGTTCACCATTTTTATTTTTAACTGGGGAAAAGCGGCGTGGAAAGATTTAAGAGGTGAATAGGTATGTGTGCAGTATGCAGAAAAAATCCATGTGACAGTAGATGTCCGAACGCAGAAGAGCCGAAATCCATATATACGTGCGAATGGTGCAATGAACCGATTTATGAAGGCGATAAGTATATGGATACTTCGGAAGGTCCGGTTTGTAAAGACTGCATAGAAGGTATGAGCGTTGTAGAGTTTTGTGAACTGATTGGAGAATCGTTCAAAATAGCAGAGAAGGAGGAAGAATAGAATGGCAGATCAGACAGGAATGCAGCCGGCAGCACCACAAGCGGCACCAGCTGTTCCGGTAGTAAAACAGGTAAAGGAGTTGCTTTCCCAGGACAAAATCAAAGAAAAATTCGGAGAAGTCTTAGGGCAGAAAGCTCCTCAGTTTATGGCCTCGATCACTAATACAGTATCAGGAAGCGCACAGTTGAAGAAATGCCCTGCAAATTCAATTATCGGAGCTGCGTTTGTAGCAGCAACATATGATCTTCCGATAGACAGCAACCTTGGATTTGCGGCAATCGTTCCGTATAACGAGAGTGTTTGGAACCCAAGGAAGAAAGACTGGGAGAAGATTCCAAAGGCTCAGTTCCAGATGATGTATAAAGGCTTCATTCAGCTGGCAATCCGGTCGGGATATTACGAGCGAATGAATTATGCAGTTGTATACAAGGACGAGCTGGAATCATATAACCCAATAACAGGCGAGATTAAGTTTGCGGAAGATTTCAGTAATTGCAAGCAGAGAGATGCCGGAGATGAAGCAAATGTGGCCGGATATTACGCCTGGTTCAGATTGAAGACCGGTTATAGCCAGGAGCTGTATATGTCAAAGAAAGCGGTGGACAATCATGCAAGAAAGTATTCCCAGGCGTACAGATATGATCTGAACAAAGGCAAGAAGTCAAGTAAGTGGACCACAGATTTTGAAGCGATGGCGCTGAAAACAGTCATTAAGCTGCTTCTTAGCAAGTGGGGAATTTTATCAGTGGATATGCAGAGAGCCATCCAGGACGATCAGAAGACATATGACGAAGAAGGAAATGGAACCTACGGCGATAACAAGTCGGATTCAGTTCCGGAATTGGAAGCACAAGATCCGTTTGAGGTAGTAGAGGAAGAACCAGAAGACGTAGATATCGATGCGATGTAGGAGGGATGATACATGGTTTTGACGGCAGAGAATTATTATAGCCAGGAAGCGAACGAAGAATATATGAGCGTATCGCAGTTCAAGGATTTCTGCGGTACATATGGGAAAATGCCTTGCGAATTTACTGCAATGGAAAAGCTGAAAGGAAGATGGGAAGAGCCGAAGTCAAAGGCTCTTATGGTTGGAAGTTATGTGGATTCCTACTTTGAGGGGACACTGGATAAATTCAAGACAGAGAATCCGGATCTTTTCAAGAGAGACGGAACGCTGAAAGCTGAGTTCGTCAAGGCGGATGAAATTATTCAGAGAATCGAGAGAGACGATTATTTTATGAAGTTCATGTCCGGCGAGAAACAGGTCATCATGACGGGCGAGCTGTTTGGTACAAAGTGGAAAATCAAGATGGACAGCTATATTCCAGGCATTGCAATTGTAGACTTAAAGGTTATGGCATCGATCACAAAGCTGGAATGGGTAAGAGATATCGGATATTTGGATTTTGTGCGGTACTGGGGATATGACATCCAGGGTGCAATTTATCAGGAGATCGTCCGACAGAACACCGGAAAGAAGTTACCGTTTTATATTGCTGGAGCTACGAAGGAAAGCGAACCGGATATTCGGATCATTCATATTACCGACAATTATCTGGCCGAGGCACTGAACCTGGTAGAAATGAATATGGCGAGAGTCCTGGCTGTGAAATCAGGTGATACAGAGCCGGATCGGTGCGAATTGTGTGATTGCTGCAGAAAGACAAGAGTTCTGAAAGCCCCTATTTCTATTACGGATTTAACGGCGAGTATTTGATATGGCTGAGAAGAAGTATTACTGGTTGAAAATGACAGACCAGTTCTTTAAAGATAAGACAATAAAGAAGCTGAGGAAGATAGCAGGGGGCGACACCTATACGATTATCTATCTGAAAATGCTGCTGACGGCAATTAAGCAGGGAAACAAAATGTATTTTGAAGGTATAGAAGACGATTTCATGGAAGAGCTGGCGTTGGAGCTGGATGAAGATACAGATAACGTAAAGGTAACAGTAAGCTATCTGAAAAGCAAGGGCCTGATAGAAGTTCTTGGAGCAGACGAAATATTGCTGACGCAATGCGCTGAGATGGTTGGATCGGAAACGGATGCCGCAAGAAGAAAAAGACTGCAGAGAGACCGGGAACGGAATCGGGCAATAGGAACAGATCCGGTGCCTGTCATAGAAGAAAAGCCAGAGGTTGTTGCAGAAGAAAAACCGGCCAAGAAAAAAGCCGAGAATACGATCCAGTTATTTCATCGTTTGGTTGAAGATTACGATATCTCAGAACCTGTTCGAGAAAAGATGGAAGTTTGGTTCCGGTACAAGATGGAGCGAAAGGAATCATACAAGGAACAGGGAATGAAATCATTGCTCAAGAAGACCGAAAATAGTGAAGGAAGTTACGGAGCGAATGAAATCTGCAATCTTATTGAAGACTGCATGGCGAATAACTGGAAAGGAATTATCTGGAAAATCCTGGAGGAAAGAAAGCAGCAGCGACCGGCAACAAGAACCGAGCAGATACAACAAAGGGTTAGCGAGGTAGATGGCTGGTAATGGAAAGAGAACAGTTCAAGGTTTTAGTGAAGGCTATGAAGGCTGTATATGCACAGCCGACTTTCATTCCGGATCAGGATGCGTTCAATGTATGGTTCGCATTGTTGGGAGATCTGCCATATAAACAGGCAGAGCTGGCAGTTCAAAAGCATATGGCAACTGAGAAATTCCCGCCGACAATAGCAGATATAAGGGAAAAGGCAGAGCAGATCACTTCCGTAAAAGAAACGGAAATGAGTGAGTTGGAAGCCTGGGCGATTGTGCGAAAAGCAATTGGAAGATCAAGTTATTATGCAGAAGAGGAATTTGAGAAATTGCCCGAGGCCTGCAAGATGGCAGTCGGAAACCCAAGCAACCTAAGAGAATGGGCGATGATGGATTCAGACCAGGTTGGAACCGTAGAGCAATCTCATTTTGTAAGAAATTACCGGACAGCGATGCAGAGAATAAAAGAAGACCGAAGAATACCAGAAAAGGTCCGAATGGCAATAGCCGAGGTAAAAAAACAGCAGATGCAGATTGAGGATAGGCAGGAGAAACATAAGTTGCCAATCCAGGAAGAAGATGAAACGAAAGGCGAAATGTCAGAAGAAATTAAGAGAAAGCTGGAGGAATTGCGAGAAAGAATGGGAACAGGAGGTAAGGCATGGAAGGGATGAATAGCCCGGAAACACTCAAGGAGGATGAAGTGCGAAGCATAAGATTTATTATTCCAGGCGTGCCATTTGGTAAGCAGAGGCCGAGAGTGACTGTTAAGAAATATACTGGTAACGATGGAGAGGAAAAGAGATTTGCGAAGGCGTATACGCCAGAAAAGACTGTCAATTATGAAAACCTGGTTAAGATGGCGTACAAGGAAGAGGCAAAAGGAAAAAGGTTTAAGGATGGGGATATGTTGGATGTCCGTATCATTGCTTATTACAATATCCCACTGTCCACTAGCAAGAAAAGAAGAAGGATGATGCTGGAGCATAAGATCCGGCCAACAAAGAAACCAGACTGGGATAATATCGGAAAGATCATCTGCGATAGCTTAAACAATATTGCATATCATGATGATAACCAGGTTGTAGATGCACAGGTAAGAAAGTTCTTCTCAGAGCATCCAAGAGTAGAAGTAACAATAAGAAAGGTGGAAGGGTAATGGCAACAGAAGAAAAACAGGCAGTAGTAGAGAAAACCACAGTAGTTCCGGGCAAAATGGAGTTTAGATTGATTAGCCCGACAGAGAGCAATTTTTTGAAACACATCGAATGGAACAAAGAAGAGCTACTGGCGGCAGTTAGAAGCAAGGTTGCATTGTATGAAGGGATTGTATATACCGAAGAAACAGTTAAATTAGCGAAGAATGATCGAGCGGAACTGAACAATCTTGTTAAGGCAATCGATGAGCGTAGGAAAAAGGTGAAAGAGGTTATCAATCAGCCATACGCAGAGTTCGAGAAGGAATTGAAGGAAATCACTGATCTTATCAAGAAGCAGTCTGCAGAGATTGATGAACAGGTGAAAGCCTTTGAGACTGCAGAAAAGGAAGAAAAGAAAGCAAAGATCATGGAGGCTTACGAGAAAGCCATCGGGAATCTTGCAGAAATCTTGCCATTTAGCAAGGTTTTCGATCAGCGTTATCTGAATAAGACCTGTAAACTGGCATCCGCAATCGCAGAAGTGCAGAAGAAAATTGAACAGGTAAAGACTGATCTTGAAACTATTGAAAGCGTATGCGGAAAGTATAAGTTGAATGCTAAGGATGTATATGTCCGCACCTTGGATTTGTCAAAAGCTATGGCGGAGGAAAAGCGCCTGAAAGATCTGGAAGAAAAACTGGAGGCAGAGCGTATTCAGAAAGAAAAAGCTGCAGAAGAAAGAAGAAAGGCAGAGCGCATCCGTAAAGAAGAAGAGCAGAAGGAAATCGAGAGACAGAAAAAAGCGGAGGAGGAGCGTATTGCCGCAGAGAAAGCTGAAGCAGAGAAAAAGCAGAGCGTTCCGGAAATGCCGCAGGACATTCCAACAGAGCAGGTAGCTGTTCCGGTACAGGAACCAGAACCGGTAGTTGATCCGTTTGCTCAGACACAGCCGCAGTCGATTCCAGAAAAGAAGTGCAGAGCTAAGTTTTTTGCAATCGGAACCAAAGAGCAGCTGAAGGCGTTAGTTGGGTACATGAAGGAAAATGGAATCAAATATGGAAAGGTGGAGTAAGGAATGGACAAATTTATGAAAGCACTGGATTTTGACAGCGATACGCTGGGAAACGTAAAACGAGATATGAATTTCGTTCTGCAGAGATTGATTGGAAACATGATGGAGAAAGGAAGCACGAATGGAAGTTTGACATTGAAAATTGATGTTAGCTTCACTCAGGAATATATTCCGAATTATGATCCTAAAGTAGAAGGCGAAAGCAGGAAAATCAATAAGCCAAGTTTCAAGCATAAAGTCACATCAACCGTGCAGATCACGGACAAAAAGGATGGCAACATGGACACAGAAATGGAGCTGGCGTTCGATGAAGATAGCGGCGAGTATGTTTTACAGCCGGTAGCCAATACAGCTCAGAAGAGCATTTTCGACAGTGATTACGAGGAAGATCTGAAACCGGAGGAGGAGCAGGAAAAAGAAGAACCAAAAGGAATCCCCCAGTTACCTGGCCCGACAGAAGCAGAAGACGAGGACGTAATCGATGTAGAATACACAGAGACGGAGACCGGACAGGAGACAGATGCAGAACCGGAAGAGGATATTACGGATGAAATTCTGGGAGATGCAGAAGATCCGGACGATATGGATGGCTACGATTACGAAAATCCGGAGGATGAAGCATGAGAATCAAAGAGAAGAGAATGAAGAGTTTTGTCAGCAGAGTAAATGTCCTAGTGCAAGACAAAAAGCATACAGAAGCTGCCAAAGCAGTGAGCGATGGACTGCAGTATTATTCAAACAATGTGATTAAAGCAATTTCTCCGTATGCTGCAGCTGATGCAGGGATGATCGTAGTAGTGCTTCGCCATCTGGCTGATGAAATTGAATCAAAGAATATAGGGGCAAAAGAATTTGCCGAGTGGTTGGACGAGCATACTAAGAAGCCGCCTCTTACAGAAACACAGGTAGTCAAGAAGACAAATATGCAGTAGGAGAGGAGAAAAATGAGCAAAGTAAAAATTACCTTAGAGATTACAACTACAGAAAAGAGCAAAGTTGATGCAGATATTCTTGCAACTTATGTATTGAGATCAGTTGCAGGAACGACAGCTACGAATGGAGCAATGGTTAGCGGCTATCGTTGTGTTTTAGTAGCAAGCGAGGAAGAGGAAAATGTCCAATAAGTTGAAAAAAGTCTTCGGACTGGACCCTGAGTATAACAAACAGCTTGAAGAAAGTATGCGGGAAGCAGAGGAAAAAGCACTGAAAGAAAAGTGGTGTTGCACCTGTGAGTATTATATACCAGTTGATCCTTACCTTCCAGGGATTGTGACGGCATATCCAGAGTGCGAAAAAGGCAGAGATCCAATGCAAAGTTGCGAAGAGTACAGAAGGAAAGGGCACGCAATCCGCAATAGCTCATGGGCAGATCGGATACGAGAGAGATTTATGAGAAAGGAGTAGAGATGGCGTTGGTTACTATATGCATTACGGCGATAGGAACACTTATAATCGAGCGTGTTGCCAGAAAAATTTATTCGGAGATCAAGGAAAGATACGAAGCCAGAATAGAAGACCGAAAAAATGGGTTTGCATATGGGGAATATCTGAACAATATAGCTTATGCGTATGGAATGAAACGCAAATTTTTTGAGTCAGACAAAGAATTTAGAGCGAGGATCTTGGAGCAGATAAGGGGGCTATAGGATGGCAACGAGATATATTATGACGCACGAAGTGATCCGGCAGGAAGAAGCTAGATTACTGGGAAGATTTGAAACATATCCGGTGAACGGAAGGAAGACCAGTGCGGAAACGATAAAGAAAATCAGGAAGGAAATCGGAAACATGACATTTAGAATTGCCAGAAAGTGCAATGTGAGTGTGAATTATCCGAGATGGAACATCCAAGGAAAGAAAGTGGTGCTGGGAGAACCTTCGGTCCTGCTTCCGACATTGAGATATGTGAGCTTTGAGGAATTGAAGGCAATAGAATTAGGTTACGAAGGAGGTGCGTAATGGTACCGAGGTGCAAGGAGTGCCGGCATTGCGAGTTGCGCAATCGGGCAGAGAGCAAGTTTGCTGGCGGATATGGATACGGAAGAGGAAATTTCTTCTGCGAAAATCAAGAAACAAAGAGGTTGCCGAGAGAAGCTTTTGGAAATCAGATGCCGAGTTTTATAGGATTTGGCACACCAGAATACGACACGAAGCTGACGATGAAGACAAGCCCAAGATGGTGTCCAAGGAGGAAAAAAAAGAATGAAGCAGAATAGTGCAGGACAATTCAGCCAGTGCAATAGATGTGGGGCAAGAATAATGTGGGTAAAAACAAAGGCAGGAAAGAATATGCCGGTAGATCCCCAGTTCGTAGATTTTAAGAAGATTAAGGGCGGCAAAGAAAGATTAGTGCTTCCAAATGGAGAAGTCGTAGCCGGAAAGAGATGCAAAGCGTGCGAAGCGGATGGTTATGGTTACATTTCTCATTTTGCGACATGCCCGGGGTACAGATCCTGACATAAAAGAAGAGGCCGCCTCCCTGACGAAAGACGACCACACGCGATACCGGAATTATAACCCGGAAAGATGGAAAAAGTCAAGGAGGTGGCAGCATGGCTGTAGAAGAAAATGTAAAAGAAAATACGCCGAAGGCTGAGGGTGAAGTACAGGGAGTGAAATACATTTCCCTGACAGAAGAGGAATTAGAAAGGCTCATAAAGGCCGCAGGCCGGGAGGGAGCCAAGAAAGGAGTAGAAGCCTACGAGAGAAGAAAAGAGAAAGACAAAGAGGAACTGGCAGATAAGGTAAAGAACAGTGCCAAGACGATCATCATTCATTACAGGCAGTTAAAGAGAATGAAAGACACATCGGTAACAGGTACAGACACGGTAACAGATCCTACACTGAAAGAGATTCTGGACGGAATCCTGGAGCAGGTAAGGAAAGAGGAATTTAATCTTACCAGTACAAACAAGAACCGGATAGTAACCGGAATGCTTCTGAACCATGTAGATGTGCAGCTGGAGAATTACAAGAAGGAATGCAGAAAGTCGAAGATCCAGGACATTCAGCGGAGATACCGGGTAGTGGAAAGGATGTTCCTGCAGGCGGAGCCGGTGCGGGCAGAAGACGTAGCCGAAGAGGAACAAATTGATAAGAGCACAGTGTACCGGACGTTAGAAAAGGCATATGCTGATTTGGCAGTTCTGTTCTTTGGGATAGAAGGAGTAAAAAGTATAGAGGTGAACCGGAAACCAAAGAAATCCGGTAAGAAGACTATGCGAAATGCAGATACGAGAAATCTCGCAAACGCGAAAAAAGCGCACTAGACAAGCGAAGGGCAAAGTGGTATTCTGATAAAAGCCCGATAAGCTATGTGTCACCCCTAAAAAAGGCATTGTTTTTCTTCTAAGAAGGTAGAGTGGGAAGGTAGAACAGCCTCCCACTCAACACTCTGGAATTATTAAAAAACGGTTAAAAATGGGTAATAAAGTGTACTTAGATCAGCTCGCATAGTATAATTAAATTGTAAGATAATACGCATTAGCGAGAAAAAGGAGTGACAAAGCTATGGCAATATGGACAAGCAGATATAGCAACAAGGAACTGGTAGAAAACAAAAACAAGTATTATTGTGTCGGAATAAGTTTGGGAACACCGAAGTTTCCACTGGGGTATATCATTGAACAGCAGTGTTATTCATTGGCACCGAAAGGATATATGCTGAGAATGGAACTGGAGAAGTTCACTGAGGAGTATTACCGTAAGCTGGAAGGCATCGGAAGTGACAGAATCATCGACATGGTAATGAGATTTGAGAAGACAGCAGCAGATGAAGGAAAGGAATTGGTTCTTCTGTGCTACGAGGATGTAAGGATCCCGGAAGACTGGTGCCACAGAACAGTGTTTGCTCAGTGGTACTGTGAGAAGACAGGAGAGATTATCAGGGAATTACCGGACCCGAATCCGCCGAAAGTAAAGAAACCGCCTGTACAGAAGCAGGCAAAGAAAGAAGAAAGCAAGCGCACAGCCGCTCAGAAGGAAGCCAAGATGGAAACAGAAGGCTATGAACAGATGAGTTTGTTTGGTATGGCAGGTGCGATAATATAATATCCGGAACTGGTGAAAGCATCACATTCCTCTTCCAGAGGGAAGTTCCTGTTCATTGCAGGGTTCCGGTCCAAAAGAAACGGCATCGTATCTTCGGGTACGGTGCCTTAGTTTTGTGCAATTTGCCAGAATGGTCTCTGAAATCCCCGGTGCGGTATCAGAGATTGTCCTGGTTTTTTGTTTAAAGTGAACAAAAAGGAGGGAAAACAGAATGGAGAGAGACGTTGCATCAGCTACCTGCGTAGCGCAACACGTTGATGCATTCAGAAAACAGGCGTTGAGAGATGCAAAAGCGGATTTTGGAGAACCATGTCAGAACTGCCCGCTGAATAAGAAGTGCAATTTTGACTGGCTCTCGATTATGTCCCCATTACTGAAAGACTCAGTGGTGAAGATCAAAATGGGTCTTCCGGTGCAGTGATGAATACAGGACAGGCGCCGCGTTTATCTTGGCGAGGATAAGGGCATTCTTCCGCACAGTTACAGAAATAGCTCAGAATCTTGTAACCGGGTGCTGGAGCACCAAGAACACGGACCTCTGCGTATTCAACACGAATGCCATGCTGCTCTTCAAGATAAGGGCAGTAATCATAGTGCATGCATGTAATCCGTCTCGACAATATAATTCACCTCCAGTTTATTACTCGGCTCGTATGAGCCTGTAAAGACAGTATAGTACAGTTTTAGAAAAACGGAAAGAAAGGAGAAGAAAACGATGGCATTTTTTATGGATCCGGGTGCAATGTTCTTAGGGTGCTTAGGACCATCAGAGCAGAAGTTCCTGGTTACCCTGATAGAAACAGCAGCAAAGTCCGGGTACACAAGATTTGTTGAGCCATGTGCTGGTACTTTTGCAATGGCAAACCTGGCAGTACAGAATGGCTTTAAGCCAGAGCAGATTGAAACCAGTGATGTAAATATGATGTCAACGGTCCTTGGGTATGCGATAACCGGGCAGTCATTAGAACCACTGGAAATCCATGCACAAGGATTCAGCGATGAGGAGCTTCTTGATCCTGCAACAGCGTTGTACGCACAGCTGTATCTCAGAACATCGAAGAACGCAGGGAATGATTATTTCTACCAGATACTCACGGACCTACGGCTTAGGAGAGAAGAACACATAGAGAGCATCAACCGGCAGATAGAAGTCATTCGGAATCTGCTTGGCGGCATGAGCTACAGACCACTGGATATGTGGGAACATCTGAAAGAAGTGCTGGACGATCCGCACGCTTTGGTGATCGCAAATCCACCGACCTATTTTTCGGGCTATGAGAAGTTCTATGATACGCAGGGCAAGATGACCTGGAAGGAACCACCGTATGAACTGTTTGACCCGGAGACCGGACACCAGCAGTTCTACGATCTCTGCATGAACGCAAAAGCATTGGTCATTTGCTACCAAGAGAAAAGAGTAGGAGAGGCAGTTGGTTATACGATATATGCCCGATCTGGCACAAGGGCAGACCTGAACGCCTACATAACCACGAACCGGGAGGAAGAGGCAACAGCTCTGGCAAATGGTAAGAAGATTAAACGGCCGGCAGAGAGTAAGCTACAGCCGTTAGACTGCAGTATGCTTCCAAGGGACTACGAAATCAAGGAAGACAGCAAAGTGCAGGTTATTCCGGTCAAGGCGGCAGAGGCTCAGTATTACAGAGAGCTATGGACACATAATTTTGTTGGTTCATCGGCCACATTCAACAGGGCATTGCTGATTGATGGGTATATAGCTGGCGTGTTTGGCAGCTCGAAGATGGCATCTGACAGCGTATTTGTATGGTACGTGATGAAAGTGCCGCACAAGATATACCGCCTCGGTAGACTGTGCTATATGCTGGCACAGAACAGAGAGTTTGTGGATACGCTCCTGGACAATATCGAGCAGGAGAAAGTCACGAAGATGCGGACTGCAATGCTTACCAGGTATCCGGAAAACAAGGAAGTCAGGGGTATCATGAAACTGGTAAACAGGGTGGAAGACAAGAAGAATGGATACAAGCTCACATATGAGGCAGAACTGGTTGAAGGCAGGAGTGAGCAGCAGACACTTCAAGAATGGCTAAGGAGGGAGAAGGAATGGCAGAAGAACAGAGCAAAAGCATCCGACAAATCGAAGGGTGCGAAGTAATCTACGATATGGGTTCGGGTTTGGTGATCGCCAAAGTTCCGTTGGATAAAGTCAAGGAACAGGACATCAATGCCAGAATCATGAAGAATGAGATGCAGGACCAGCTGACCGCCAACATCAAGAAACGGGGACAGTTGGAGAGCCTGCCTCTTTTTGTTTTGGTAGACGGAAAGCTGGAGATCATCAGCGGTCACCACAGAGTAAAGAGCGCAAGAGCCGCAGAGATGAAGGAGATTATTGCTATTGTTGATGTGTCCGGACTCTCACGTAGCAAGATAGCGGCGAAGCAGCTGGCTCACAATGCAATTTCCGGTTTTGATGATGATAGCACGTTGAGAGAAATCGTGAAGATGATTGATGATGTGGATGATATGATTGAGTCATTCGTTGGAAAAGAAATCATGGAAGAACCGCTGGAACAGTATGATAAGATGCTGAGTCCTGCGGTTCAGTTTGATTTTAAGAATGTCACTTTTACATTCCTGCCGCATCAGGTGAATGATATGGATGTACTGGTGAAGGATCTGGAATCTAAAGCTCCGGAAATCGTTGGAGTTGCTTCATACGAGCAGTGCAAGGCATTCGTGGAAACACTGAGCAAATACCAGAAGTTTACAGACATCAGAAACGTGGGAGCAGCTATCCATTCAATGATCGAGAATGCCAACGAGAAAATGGATACTGCTGGGTTTGATGCAGAAGAGGAATGGACATATCTGGCAAAGGTGTTTGGAAGCAATGCGATTCCTGCAGATGCCGCCGAAGTAATCAAACAGGCCATCAAGAAGGCTGAGAAAGAAGGAACCATCACCAGCAAGAACCGGTGGCAACTGATTGAATACCTTTGCGCTGACTATCTGGGTAAATAGATAAGGCATGGCAGCTAAGGTCAAATACAATCCAGATTATCACGATAACTGGGCGTGGTCTTTGGCTGCTATGGGAGCCACCAATGAAGAAATCGCAAAGGCAATGGGAGTTTCCAAGCGGACGATTATCCGCTGGAGCCAGGATCACGAAAGTTTCGGCAGCGCATTGGCTCAGGGAAAAGGAGTATCCGATGCGAAGGTAATCAGGAGTTTGTATCAGAGAGCAGTCGGCTATGAGTACGAGGAAGAAAAGAAAATCATCGAGTACGATAAAGACGGAAACGTGAAACCGATCAAAATTGAGAAGACCAAAAAGCAAGTTCCACCAGATGTAGGAGCACAGTGTTTCTGGCTGAAGAATCGCCAGAGAGACAAATGGCAAGACCGGCCAGAAGTTATACCAGATACAGGAGCGGACGATGGAGACCAGGTTCAGTTTTATCTTCCGGATAATGGGAGGGATGGCTGATGGGGAAAATAATCAGGATTGGACCGCAGAAAGGACCGCAGGAAAGATTCCTTGCAACCTCTGCGGATATTTGTATTTATGGTGGAGCAGCTGGAGGCGGCAAGACCTTCGGGTTGCTTCTGGAGCCGATCCGACACATGAACAACAAAAATTACAATGCGGTTATCTTCCGAAGCAATTACACGCAGGTCACATCTCCTGGTGGTTTATGGGATAGTTCAGGCAAGATTTATAGCCTCGTAAAGGGAGCTTATCCATTAAAGACACCTAAACTACATTGGACATTCAAAAGTGGTGCTACGGTCAATTTCGCCCACTTAGGTAGTGATTCTGATTGCCAGAACTGGCAAGGTTCGCAGATCGCAATGATAGGGTTCGATGAGCTGACGCATTTTTCAAAGCATCAGTTTTTCTATATGCTGTCACGAAACCGTACTGATTCTGGAGTAGCACCGTATGTTCGAGCAACGTGTAACCCTGATGCCGATAGCTGGGTAGCTGATTTCATTAAGTGGTGGATTACACCAGAAACAGGTTATCCGATACCGGAGAGAAGCGGCGTAATCCGATACATGGTAAGACTGAATGATGAGATCATTTGGGGAGACAGCAAGGAAGAACTGGCATCACAGGGATATGATGCACAGGATGTAAAAAGCGTGACGTTCATAGCCAGTACATTGCAGGACAATCAGATCTTGATGAAGATGGACCCTGGGTACTTGGCAAACCTGAAAGCATTGCCTACGGTCGAAAGAGAGCGTTTGTTGTTCGGAAACTGGAAGATTAAAGCGGCAGCTGGTCTGTATTTCAGAAGGACACAGGTTGGAGCTATGCTGGAAGAACTGCCGAAGGATGTAGTTTCTTGGTGCAGAGGCTGGGACCTTGCAGCAACAAGCGAAGATGAAGATGGTGATCCGGCATATACGGCAGGCGTTCTGATAGGAAAGAGAAAATGCGGCCGGTATATTATAGCAGACGTTATCAATAAGCGATTGGCAGCAGCAGATGTAAGAACAATCATCAAAATGACAGCGCAGGCGGACAAAGCAAAATATAAGCGAGTAATCGAAAGGCTTCCACAGGATCCGGGACAGGCTGGCAAGGAACAGGCACAATCTTATGTGAAGTTTCTTGCCGGCTTTTTGGTAAAGACCATAGGAGAGTCTGGAAGTAAGGAATCAAGAGCAGAGCCATTGGCAGCACAGTGGCAGGCTGGAAATGTTGATGTGCTTGTGGGTGAATGGAATGAAATGTATTTCAACCAGATGGAATCATTCCCGGAATCAAAGTTCAAAGATATGGTAGATGCAAGCAGTTCGGCATTCAATGAAATAGAAAATGGTGCAACCTATTCAGCACCGCCAGCAGAATCGCTCAATAAGAGTAGTTATTGGAGAAGGTGAGGTGAGAACAGATGGCGAGACAAGGAGAAGAAATAGGGCGTATAGGACAGCGAAGATACGGCGGAGTTATTTACGAGGAGTTCCTTCGAGAGCTGAGAGGCCATAAGGGAATAGAAGTATACCGCGAAATGTCCGAAAATGACGACGTAATCGGTGCAATACTGTACGCCATTGAAATGTTGGTGCGGCAGACTCAGTGGTCTGTTGAACCTGGTGGAACATCAGCAAAGGACAAGGAAGCAGCTGAGTTCGTAGAATCATGCATGAATGATATGCAGACGACGTGGGTTGATACGATTTCAGAAATTCTCAGCTTTTTGACATACGGCTGGAGTTTTCACGAAATTGTATATAAGCGAAGGATGGGAAACACAAAGGACATCCGCACAAGAAGCAAGAACAATGATGGACTTATTGGCTGGATGAAGTTGCCGATTAGAGCACAGGAAACGTTGTATCAATGGGAATACGACGATCATGATAATTTGGTAGGCATGACTCAGATGCCACCGCCGGATTACGGATTATATACGATTCCGACATCGAAGGCATTGCTGTTCCGAACAAAGTCCAGAAAAGATAACCCAGAAGGCAGGAGCATACTAAGAAATGCATATAGATCTTGGTATTTCAAGAGAAGAATACAGGAGATTGAAGGTATCGGTATTGAGAGAGATTTGGCAGGACTGCCGGTACTCCACGCACCGGATGGATTAGATATCTGGAATCCGGATGATCCGGATGCGACAAATATCAGGTCATCATTGGAAGGCATGGTGCGGAGAATCCGCAGAGATGAGATGGAAGGCGTGGTCCTTCCGTTTGGATATGAACTGGAACTGTTAAGTTCAGGAGGAACCAGGCAGTTTGACACAAACGCAATCATAGATAGATACGATACCAGAATTGCAATGACAGTTCTGGCAGATTTTATCTTCCTTGGACATCAGCAGAATGGTTCATGGGCGCTGAGTTCAGATAAGACTGAGCTGTTCGCGGTGGCTTGTGGAGCGTATCTGGATATCATAGCTGAGACATTTAACAGCCAGGGCATTCCCAATCTGATTGATATAAACGGCGATCATTTTGCTGGTATCACAGATTATCCAAAGATTACACACGGCGATATTGAGGATGAAGACATCAGCAAAGTATCTACATTTATCAAGGATATGGTTGGCGTTGGTGTTCTGGTTCCTGATGATGGACTGGAAGATTACATCCGGGAAGTCGGTAATTTACCAGAGAGAACAGAAGATACCAGAATCATTGATGATGGCAGACAGCAACAACAAAATCAGGACGAGCCGCCTAAGCCAAAGACAGCGGCAGGCAACACCACTGAGGAAATTGAGGAAGAAGCCCCTGATGAGGAAATCAAGGCAGCTAAACGAAGACTGGGGAGGAGTCCATGATGGCATTGAGAATCAGATCAAAGAAAAGAGCGCAGAAAGCCAGGGTATCTGCCGAAAATAAGGCCGTGTTGCAAAGATTAGAGAATTATCTAAACAGCAATTCGGAAAAGCCAGTGAAGTTTCTTATATCCTTCTGGAAGGATCAGGGAACTTCTTTTACTTACAAGGAACTCAGAGAAGCAATCATTGCAGGTGAGATGTCCCCTGAAGAACTTGAAGCCTGGCAGCAGGACTATTCAAAACTGGTAGCTGATAAGATGCGTCCCATGTGGCTTGAAGCAATATCAAATGGGATATCTGGACAGCCGATCTTTGATGAAATTCCAAAAGGGTTCCAAGTTGATACCGGAATCAGGAATGTTGTAGATTGGATTACTGATAGGGGAGCGCAGTTCGTGACCTCCTCAACAGAGGAACAAAAGAAAGCTATACAGGCTATGCTTCTGAAAAAGACGACTGATAAGTACAGCGTAGATGAACTGGCTAGGGTAATTCGTCCATGCATAGGATTGACAGAAGGACAGGCAAAGGCAAACCTAAGATATTACGAGAACTTAAAAGAGACGCTTGCCAGAGATCATCCAAGGATGAAGAAAGAAAGCATTGAAAAGAAAGCCAGAGAAGCCCAGATTAAATATGCTGCAAAACAGCATAGAGAGAGGGCGTATACAATTGCTCATACAGAAATGGCGTTTGCATTTGCAAAGGGTGCTGATGCAGGGATAAGGCAAGCCCAGTCAGAAGGTCTTATAGGAGTCTGTCAAAAAGAGTGGATCACATCCGGTACAGACAGAGTATGTCAGAGATGCAACTCGTTGAATGGAGTAAAGCTCGATATGGATGAGGAATTTGACATTCCAGGCAAAAACTTATTCCAAGGATACAAACTTACACCCCCAGCGCATCCAAGATGTATGTGCGCTGTAAAGTATGTTGAAGTTGATTAACGAGAGGGAGTTAAAATGAGGAATTTTAAAGATATGATTCAAAAGCCACAAGAGAAGCCAAGCACAAGAGAGTCTCCGGATACAGTAAATAAGAGAAAATTCAAGGTCGCTAAGTCAGATGATGAAAAGAAGATCGCTTTTGGCTGGGCGAATGTATCAATCAGGACAGATGGAGAAGTCATTGAGGACTGGCAGAATGATATTGTAGAACCGGAAGAGCTGGAACAGGCGGCGTATAATTTCGTGGAGCTATATCGTGAAGGCGGAGAAATGCACGAAAGAGGTGGTGTTGCAATTCTGATTGAGAGCGTTGTGTTTACTGAGGAAAAGGTAAAAGCAATGGGAATAGCAGAAGGAACAGTGCCGATTGGATGGTGGATTGGCTTCAAGGTCCTTGATGACGATGTATGGGAAAAGGTCAAAGATGGCACGTATTCCATGTTCAGTATTGAGGGTGAAGCAGAAAGAGTAGAGGTAGAGGATGAGGATACTGATTGATATTGGTATTTATCTGCTGGGTGTGTTCTCTGGAATTACCTATATCGCTCTTGCGGCCGTAGGCAGGGAAAATTTCGATGAAGGAAAAGATGAAAATAGCGGCGTATAGCGATTTTCAGTACGCCAAACCTATCAATCCTACCCTAGAGATTGTAAAAACGGCTCTGGTAGGGATTTTTGAACTGAATATTGTGATAATTCAGAGAGGCATCCTTGGCGGGTGCCTTTTTGCATTATAGATCAAAAGAAAGGAGGAGGCAATGGCTACAAAGTTAAAGAACCTTAAAGTAACGAAGGTTGATTTTGTTGATGAAGGAGCAAATCCGGACGCACATATTAGGTTGTATAAACGAAAAGATGGAGTGCCGGAGCAGGAAGTACCAGAGAATCAGCCAATAGCATCGAAACAGAATGTTTGGCATAAGATGTTTGGCGCTATTGCCAAAGCAGCAGGCCTGAAACAGGAAGAAGCAGACAACATGGTTAACATGATTGAGAAGAGCGGAGCAGAAAGCTTTGGGAGCATGATGAACCAGAGAAAAAACCAGAAGATTGCCGATGAAATCTGGGACTGTTGTTATGCACTGCATTCTTCCCTGTGTTCAATCATGTGGGATGAAGAGTTGGATAATATGTCCGCTGCTCAGGCTATGAGTGAAAGCCTGGATCAGTTCTCAACCATGGTGAAAGAAAGTGTTTCTGAGTGGACTTCCGGAAGAACCACGGGAGTATCAAAAGGCACCGAGAACATGACACAGGAAGACTGGGAACTGATGAAAAGAGCTAAGGATCATTTAGAGGATGTCCTGAAGGAAGCTCCTGAAAACAAAGATGATGAAGAAACACCGAAAGGAGACAATGAAGAAATGAAAATTGACAAGAGTAAAATGACACCTGCCGAAAGAGCATTCTATGAAGACATTGAAAAAAGATATGGTGCCGAAGAGAATGCAGCAGGAGGAGAAGCAACTCCAGATCAGCCTGCAGCAGCACCAACAAATCAGACTCCAGCAACTACTACGCAGCCGACAACTGAGGACGCGGTAGCAAAGGCTCTGAATACACTTGGCCTTGGAAATACGGATCAGGATGCAGGAACTGATGACATTTACAAAGGCCTGAACCCTGTTCTTAAAGCAAAGGTTGAAGAGCTGCTTAAATTCAAGCAGGATACCGAAGATAAGGAACTGCATGAAGTAGCAAAACGTTATGAGATTATCGGCAAGAAAGAAGACGAATTATTCCCAGTACTCAAACAGCTTAAAGCAGCTGGAGGAACAGCTTATGATGATGTGATCGCTGTTCTGAATCAGACAAAGGAGACTGTTGAGAAATCTGGAGTATTTGGTGAGGTTGGTAAATCTGGACATGCACCAGGAAATGCAGGAACACCAGGGAATGCATGGGCTACAGCGGAAACAAAAGCTGTTGAGTTGATGAAGTCTAAAGCTGGAATTACTAAAGCACAGGCACTGGATCAGGTATTCCAGAGCGACCCAGAACTTGCAAAGAAATGCGAAGAGGAGGAATAAGGATATGGCAGATTATTTTGGAACTAGTATTAACGAATCACCTACCATCGTGCTTCCGGCATCAGAAGACATGAAGGGCGCAAGAGGCATTGCACTGGCGATTAAAGATGGAGGACTGGCAAAACCTAAAGCCGGTGACGTAACCATTGGACTGAGCCTTATGACAGGAGAGGATGAAGTCACAAAAGGCGAAGACGTAACTGTACAGGTTAAGGATATCGGTAAATGGATTGCTGGAGGAGCTATTGCAGTCGGGGATTTGCTTACTGCCGATGCAGAAGGAAAAGCAGTGAAAGCTACAGCTGGACAGTTTATCATGGCACAGGCACTTACAGGAACCGATAATAAAGGCACGCTTATTAAAGTGCAGATCATCAAAGCTGGCTACATAAAGACAGCGTAATGAAGGAGGATAAAAGAATATGGGACGTACAGTAAATAACACTGGAGCCATTATGGCAAGAATCCAGAAAGGATGGAAACCGAAACGCTATCTCACTAATATGAGCATGGCGTTTTTTGCTGCTGACAACGATCATGTAGCTCATAAGATTTTCCCTATTTGTCCAGTAGATTTTTCAACTGGCTACTATTACATTTTTGAAAAAGGTGATCTGACAAGGGATAATGTTCAGAGAAAACCTGAGTTCGGAAAGGTTGCACCGGCTAAATTCGGACACACTGACGCAAGTTATCAGTGCAATGTCGACCAGATCATTGTTGGTATCGACCAGATTAATGCGCAGAACTATCTTCGCTCAAACGTTCCGCCGTCTATTGATCCGAGAAGAACAAAGGTAAGATTCGTTGCAGAACAGCAGCTTTTGCATCTTGATATTCTGTTTGCGCAGAATTTCTTTAAGACAGGTGTATGGGCGAATGAATTTACAGGAATTGCAGAAGGTACTCCGTCAGCTTCTCAGTTCCTGAAATTCAACAATGCCAATTTTGATCCGGTTGCTTTCTTTGATGCAAGAAAGAGAGAAATCAAGCTGGCAGGAAGAAGAATTCCAAACAAGCTCAGCCTTGGCTATGACTCATATATTGCACTGAAAAATCATCCTGATATTTTGGAAAGAGTAAAATATGGTGGTTCTACTCCGAATCCAGCCACAGTAAATCAGAATGTTCTGGCACAGATCCTTGGATTCGAGGAGGTACAGGTTCTTGAAGCTACATATAACAAGGCAGAAGAGGGACAGGAAGATGATATGGAGTTCATCTGTGAATCTGATGGCGCACTGCTGACATATACGACAAAGAATCCTCAGCTTGATGAGCCGACTGCCGGTTATATCTTTACTTGGGATATGTTAGGTGATGGAAATTATATGGCAACAGATCAGTTTGAAGGTGATGCTGGTACACACAGCGAATTTGTAGAAGGTCTTATGTCCTGCGATATGAGAAAGACTTGTGATGAACTTGCTTGCTATATGTCTAAATGTGTGTAAACAGAAAGGGTGATACGCATGTATATTTGCAATAAGTCTCTGAAATTGGGGACAAAGACATACAATCCGGGAGATACCATCCCGGATGAAGCTGTTCTCGGAAGCCGAAAGAGAGCATTAATAAGTTCTGGATATATTAGCAACATTTCTGAAATGGATGAAATCAAGACAGGAATTGATGCAGCAGAGCTGATTGAAACTGGAGGAGCAGCAGGACATATCATGGTTCCTATTGTTGTTGATGATGATAACAGTAGTGATCTGGCAGAAATGATGGCTGTTCCATTGTCCGAAGCAGATGCACAGCATGTATTTTCTATTATGCAGATGGGAGTAGCGGAAGCAGAAAAAGCTATTGCGAAAGTAGAAAATGAAAATATCTTGATAGTTCTTCATGCTTGTGATTTTCGCGTAGGTGTCAAAAAAGCGGCTCAAAAGAAGGCAGACACATTAATCTCCACAAAGGATATAAAAAAGGCTCCTGCAAGCGGTAACACAGTCTCAGGGATATCTACGACAGAAGATTCTATGTAACGGAGGTGTAACGATATGGCAGTAAGAACTTATACCTATGTAGCGAGTAACATTATTGAACCAGGAAAAGACCGAATGAGATTTGAACTGGGAGACACAATGGTTGAAGGGAAGGCTGAAACTTGTGCTTTGACCGATGAGGAGATTATATGCGCATTGGAAATGAAAAAGTATAACTGGAAACAGGCTAAACTTGCCTTGCTTGAAAGTATATGTAGAAGACTGGCATATGAGGTTGACACGACTACCGGCCCGTTATCACTTGCATTTTCTGGAAGAGCAAAGTTGTGGCGTGAAGATTATGAACAGCTTAAAAAAGAAGTGAAGACGGAGTCAATAACGGTTCCACCTTCTTCTTTTGGTTCTGATGGTAACGGAAAACCACCGTATTTCTATACAGGCATGATGCACAATCACAATGCCTGCAGAGGGGTAGAAAATGAGAAACTATATGTACCTAAGGCCCGGTAATCTTGACAGGAGCTTTCAAGTAAAACGCTTGAAGGTCAAGTCTGAAAAAGGATACCCTGTTCATGAGTATATAGACACAGGAGAAAGCGTTCAGGGCGTTCTTGCGGAAGCAACCAAAAAGGATACAGAAAGAACGCTGCATAGATGGGACCAGGATCAGCATTCCCTCACACATACTCTGGTTGTCAGAGGAAGGTATGACATCCGCAAAGAAGACTATCTTATCTTAGGAGAACGTGGCTTTTTCGTGCTTACTTGCGATGATATTGCAGGGCTTGGGATAGCTGGAATCGTGTATCTTGAGGAAAGGAATGATTTTAAATGAGTCCAAGCGAAGCGGCAGCAGCAGTAGGCGAAACTGTAAGATTAAAAGTAGAAGATACTATCCAGAAAAGAAATTCTAAACTGGTGAGAGCTTCAAATGCTTTGAGAAACGCAGAACTAGATGTCTTGAGAGGAAATCCCAGTCCATCACCGCCTGGAAGCCCTCCTGGTGTTAGATCAGGAACTCTTATGAGGTCGTGGGTTCCATATCAATCAGCAGGCGGAACGACGGCGATATTTGGAATCATTTGTGGAGCGCACTATGCTGGATATCTGGAACATGGCACATCAAAAATGGCAGCAAGACCATTTGTTGAGAAAATTAAGCAGAAGGCGATGCCACAGGTAATCAGCATCTTTTCTGAATAGGAGGAGAAAATGTTAATTGTTGATAATACAGGGAAAAAGTTCTCCAAGGAAGAAATTCCAAGGGGAACGGTAATCTATGCGAAGCATGGAACATGGGATAAGGGAGAAATTGGAATAGTAACATCTGTTACAGAAGAAATGCTAAGGGTTCAATATTTTCCTGAAATAGGGAATGTATTGAACCATTTCTTTATTCCGGTATCAGAAGTAGAGGCAGGACAGTGGAACATCAGATATTCCAATGATGATTTGCTGTCAGTAAAAACATATCCAGAAGGAGAAAACACAGATGGATCTGAATGAGTTGATACATAAACGATTATCCAGTTACGAAGACCTGAAAGGTATTTTAGCTTCTTTTGCAGGTGAGCCGGCGATATTTAACACAGAGTTTCCGCCGGATCAGTCTCCGGGATGGGAAGGAAAAGGGCAGTACCCAAGAATATGCTACAAGATAGACATGCAGGTAAATCAGGAACGTTCTTCATCTGGCACCTTACAAATCGCGGTATATTCGGATAAAAGCGGAATGCTGGCAGAAGTAATTGAGGGATTAGTAAGAGAAAGATTAAAAGACATTCTCATGAAGCCTGAAGGACAAGATCCATTGTGCGTAGCATGGGCTTCAACTGCCGCTTATTTACTAGAGGGAACAGCGATTGTATGTAAAGAAATTGTATTTGATATTCTGGAATATCCGAATCAGGAAACAACAGATCCTGACCCAGTAATAGCGGTTGGAACCTTTATAAAGGAATTATATCCGGAATCAATCGTAATCGGATTAGACAGACTGGAAGATTATACAGACCCAGCAGAACATCCGGTATTCTTTTGTAGACTGCAGTCGTGCGAAAAGACAACAGGTCATTGCGCACATACGATTTGCTGGTTTAATGCCAAAGTTGCAATACATATTTTAGCCCCTGATGCCTCGGTAAGATTAAAGATGGCATCAGCTATTAATCAGAAGATGGCGATGGATGAAGAAATAATCATGTTGGATCAGTCCCCGATGTTTATTTCTTCACAGTCATTGAATAATAAAGCTGACTACCTACGGGAAGGACAGCTCACAGTAACAGGAAAATATGGATGCTTACGGAACAATGAGAAGAAACACAATCTCGTAGGAGTAAGCATGGGATTCGTTCGATGAAAGGAGAACAAATGGCAGAGACAAAGAAAGTGGCTGTTCAGACAGAAGAAAAGCCTGAACAGACAGTAAAGCAGGAAACTAAATATGCAGTATCTGAGCTGATTGCCGCGAGCGACCAGCTTTTTTCTTGCCCTCGAGAATGCGCTGTAGTGGCACTAAAACAGGCAGGAAAAGAGAATATGAGCGTTTCTGAGGCACAGACACTCATTGAAAAATTTATGAAGAAGGAGGTCAAATAACACATGGCAGGATATTTCCAGAAGAATGAAGCCGGCACGAAGATTCGTCCAGGGGCGTACTTCAACGTGGATAAAGTCGGAGAGGATGATTCCTTTGGCGCAGTAGACGGAGTAGTAGCCGTAATCTTCAAGGCAAATTTCGGACCAGCAAACACTGTAACAATCCTGGACAGAGGGGATGATTACGAAAGTATCTTCGGTTCTGGTCTTACTACAGACGCAATCAGAGAGGCATGGTACGGCGGAGCGAAGAAGATTCTTGCGTGTCGTCTCGGAGGAAGTGGCGGCACAGCGGCGAGCGTAAGCCTCACAGCAGCAACAGGATCCGTAAAGATTACAGCAAAGCATGTAGGAGAAATGCCATTTACTATTACAGTCAGAAACCGTCTGACTGATGCAGAAAGAAAAGAGTGCATTATCTACACAGGAACTACAGAGTTTGAGAAAGTATATTTTAAAGCTGGTGAAGATGAGGCAGCCAATCTTGTAGCAGCTTTTGCAAATTCAAAGAACTTTACAGCAACTGTTGAATCATCCGGAAAGGGTGCAGTTACAAATGTGAATCAGACAGCCTTTACAGGCGGAAAGAACCCAACGATTGCCAATGCAAATTATTCTGCGGCGTTTACAGAAATCGAGAAGTATTACTTCAATACCATTTGCGTAGACACAGAAGATACTGCTATTCACGCTCTGCTTCAGGCGTTCTTGGATAGAATTTATGAGGCTGGACAGTTTGGTGTTGCAGTGATCGCAGAAAAGGATAACAAGGATTTGGAAGAAAGAATGAAAGCTGCAGAGGGATATAACGCAAAGAATGTTGTGTATGTCCTGAATCCAAAGGTATCTATCAACGGCGGCTCACTGGACGGATATCAGACAGCGGCTTTGATTGCGGCTTTGATTGCTGCTACTCCGGCAAGCCAGTCAGTTACTCATACTGCCATCAGCAGATACACGGAAGTAGGCGAACTGCTTACAAATACTCAGATCACAAAAGCTGAACAGAGAGGATGCCTTGTGCTTAGTACCTCTCAGGATGATGAGGTATGGATTGATTCTGCTATTAATACACTGATTACTCCGGCAGACAATGAGGATGCTGGATGGAAGAAGATTCGTAGAGTCAAGACCAGATATGAACTGCTGTATCGTATGAATGCTCAGGCAGATGCTCTTGTAGGCAAGGTTGACAATGATGTAAATGGTAGAGCTACCATCGTTGGAAAACTCCAGAAGATTATCAACGACATGATTCAGGAAGGTAAGCTGGTAAGCGGTACTGTAGCAGAAAGCACTACATATACAGCTGACACAGACAACTGCTACTTCGATATCGATGTAGTTGATAAAGATTCTGCTGAGCATATCTACAACTTCTTTAGATTCCAGTTCAGCACTATTTCAGCGTAAGAAGGGAGAAAATTTGAATGTTAAATACAAGTGCTTCAACAGATGCGAGACACAGTCGTTCCGGTAAGGACGCCATGCTCTATGATGAAGATGGAAATGCTCTTGCGCAGGTAAACAGCTTCCAGACAAAGGCAGCGTTCAACAATAACAAGTATAACCCGATCGGCCAGAATATGGAACTCGAGGTGAACAACACTATTGGTGTTACCATCACTATTTCTGAGATTGTGGTTCTGGACGGATATCTGTTCAATCAGGTTATCAACGCCGTACAGAAAGGGGAAAGCCCGGTAATGACTCTGGATGGTGCAATCGAAGGAAGAAACGGCTCTCAGGAGCGCGTGACTTATAGAGAGTGCATTTTTTCCGGAGATCAGGACATACAGAACGTATCGACAGGTGATGTCCTTTCAAGAAGTTACAATCTGCACTGCAACGGACGTCCAGAGCAGCGTTCGGCATTAACAATTTGATATGAGACAAATTACGGAGGGTGGCATAAAGTCACCCTTTATTTGAATGGAGGAAATCTAAATGGCAAGAAAAATAGATAATGTAATCGAAGAATCAAACGTAACTGAGGTTGATATGACAGAGGCGGAAGCCGAGGAAGCATTAAAGGAAGATATGAGAGCTAATGAAATGGATTATCTGAATGGTATTTTAGAGGCAGCAGATGATGTGGATGAAGAAACGAAGGAAATTAAAATAATTCGTTCCGGAAAATTGTATTTTGCTTTTTCTGTCCATGCATTATCAGATGATGATATGTATGAGATCAGGAAAAAGTACACCAAATACGCAAAAAACAAGAGAACTGGAATGAAAGTAACGGATGGAATGGATAATGCAAAATTCCGCAGTTCCCTCATCTACAATGCAACTGTAGCAGAAGATCAGGAAAAATTATGGAACAATAAAAATATTCAGGAAGCACTTAGAAAGAAAGGAAAGAAGATTATCAATGCACTTGACGTGATCGAAGCAGCTCTTCTTCCGGGAGAGAAAGAGAAAGTTCTTACTACACTTGATGAACTCTGCGGATATAACACAGAAGAAGATAAAGTTAATACAGCAAAAAACTTATAAGGTCCGGTTATAAATCAGCCCTGTTGCACTGGATATTCCAGAGACAGGGGATTAGACCGGATGAAGTGATGGCTTTGCCCTCTGGGGTCAGAGCCTTTCTTTTTGCCTCTACGGAGGTATGGATTGAAGAAAATGCTAAGAAAAATGAAAAGAGGTGAGATGCTTGGCAGAAACGATAAGAATTGAGATTCCTGTTGATGTTATTGACAATACCGGTTCTGGCACGGCAGGCGTAACCAGGAATCTCACATCGATGGAAAGGGCATTTGAGAGAGCTGAAAGAACGGCACAACGTTTTGAACGCAGATCAGGCGTAGCGGCTGAGATAGAAATAGGAGCAGACGACAATGCAACCCCGGTTCTTTCTGCCGTTGAAAATGCTACGGAGCAGATAGACGGAGAGACGGCACAAGTTGAAGTTGCGGCAGATGATTCTGCTACGCAGACGGTCAATGCTGCTTCGGATGCTGTAGAAAATTTTGACGGTATTTCCGGAGATGCAGAAATAGGAGCAGACGATAGCGCCACCCCGGTAGTATCCGCCGCTTCTGATGCGGTGGAGAATTTCGATGGAATGAGTGGGGATGCCGAGATTGGAGCATCTGATGAAGCTACGCCGGTTATCCGGGCCGCACAGGATGCAGCGGAATCATGGGGAGGAAGCGTGTTTAATGCTACCATTGGTGTCATAGATGCGGCGACCGCTCCTATTTCTGCGCTTGCAAGTTCAGCAAAAAATCCGGTTGTGCAAGGGGCGTCGTTGATTGGTGCCAGTTTCGGTGTGGCAGAATCGGTTAATTCCTTCCAGGACTTCGAGTCTATGATGTCGCAGGTAAAAGCTATATCCGGCGCAACAGGACAGGAGTTTGATGATCTGACCGCAAAAGCACAGGAGATGGGCGCAACGACCAAGTTTACGGCTACAGAATCAGCTGAGGCGTTTAATTACATGGCTATGGCCGGATGGAAGCCTCAGCAAATGATTGACGGTATCTCGGGTATCATGAGCCTTGCAGCAGCATCTGGCGAAGACCTTGGTACGACTTCTGATATTGTGACAGATGCGCTGACAGCTTTCGGATTACAGGCGGGTGATGCAGGGCATTTTGCTGATGTTCTTGCTCAGGCGAGCGCCAATGCCAACACAAATGTGTCAATGCTTGGAGAATCGTTTAAATATGTCGCTCCTGTTGCTGGCGCTATGAATTACAGCGTTGAAGATACATCTCTTGCGCTTGGTTTAATGGCAAATGCAAGTATTAAAGGTAGCATGGCCGGTACCGCACTTAAAACATCTTTGGCAAATATGGCAGCGCCTACAGACAGCATGGCAGCAGCTATGGATAAATACGGAATCAGCCTTACAGATTCTGAGGGAAACATGAAATCCCTTCGAGGAGTGATAGATAATCTTCGAGGAAGCTTGGGTGGATTGTCTGAGACTGAGCAGACAGCAGCAGCTTCAACCATTTTCGGAAAAGAGGCCATGGCCGGCATGTTAGCAATCATCAACGCCAGTGAAGAGGATTACAACAAGCTGAGCACAGCAATTGGCAATTCAAAAGATGCGGCAGAGGGAATGGCTGACACGATGCTGGACAACCTGAAAGGTTCGTTCACACTGATGCAGAGCGCTATCGAAGGTACGGAGAATGCCTTTGGAAAACGGTTGTCTCCGTATTTAAGAGGAATTGCCGATGGAATTGCTAATGCGATGCCGGATGTGACACAGAAGATCAATGGAATTATGGATGTGGTCGACGAAAAAGCAGCTGGCATAGAACGCAAATTTACTGATATGACAAGCTCGATGGAATGGAAAAATGCTGATACATTTGGAAAACTGGACATTGCTTGGGACACAATGATCGCAGAACCATTCATGGAATGGGCTTCTGGAGACGGAGCACAGATGATGTCAGCAGGACTGGGAACACTATTCTCCAGTGCAGCAACCATTCTTCCGGGAGGAAAGAAAGCAGGATTATCGTCGATTCTGAGTACAATGTTACTTGCAAAAGGAACAACCAGCCTGATTGGAACCGCAAGGAGTGTAGGCGAAACACTTGCGCCCATTGCAAGCGGAATCAGCAATATAGCAACAGCAGCAAGAACCGCACCGAGTATAGGTGCTTTTTTTGGTGATTTAGGAGCGATGGTTCCGACTGCGGCGAAGTTTGGCATTGCGGCAGCAGCGGTTACGGTGGCAGTTGTGGGAATCAAAGCAGCAGTTGACAAATATAACCAGATACAGCTGGATAACAGTCTTGAAGAACATTTCGGAAACATAAAGCTATCTGCAGATGAAATCAAGGATGTAGCTTCTGGCATTTTGAATCAGAAATACCTGACAAACGTAGAACTGGCATTAAATGAGGTGCAGAATGCAGATAATCTGCGAGCGGAGGCGCAAAAAGCTTTGGAATCGAACGATGTCCTTGAGTTCAAGAGCAGAGTTGGAATCACACTGACAGCTGATGAACAGCAGGAGTATACAGATAACATAAATACTTTTGTCGAAAGTAAGATATCTGAATTGGAGAGCCGCACTTTTGCAGCTCATATTCATGTTCAGACATATCTTGGAGGAACTGTAAAGGGAGATACCCTTGCAAAGGATATCGAAAATTGGGCGAGAGCCGATAACCTAGAATTGTCTAACTTATCCAGTCAGTTGTCGCAAAAGGTCTCAGAAGCCTTGAAAGACGGCATTATTGATGCGAATGAAGAAGAAGCTATTAGTGCTTTGCAGGAGAAGATGAACAATATCACTGCAAGATGGAAAGAGTCCGAAGCTCAGGCACAGTGGGACTGGATCAATCAGAAATACGGTAAGCTGAGTGCAGCGGACCTTACAAGCGGCTCATTCACCGATTTGGTTGAGGAAATGAGAAGCCAGAGAGAAACTGCGATGGAAAGTGTCCAGTCGGATGTGACGCAATGGTATGCAGAGTTGAATGCGATGGAAAAGTCTGGCAGAATCACAGCAGCACAGAATCAGCATTATCAAGAAATGACCGGTTGGTATGTCAGAGGACAGGAAGGATCAGAACTTTCCAAATCCTTACAGCTTGGAAGCAATACGCTGAATGATGCTTACGGAGATAAGATTACCGGAAACATTCAGAAGCTTACAGAAAGCGCACAAATAGCACTGAAAAGTGCAGAGACAAGTCTACAGGAAGGCTCTTATGGAATGCTTGGAAATACATTTGACAGCTTGTTCCAGTCGCTTGACAACGGTCATGGATTCCTTGGAATCGGTGCAGATGCAGATCAGAGCGCACTAAATGAACTATATCAGTCAATGGCTCCGGATGTTAGTCAGATGGGAAGCCTGATTGACCAGTACAGAGAAGCAGGGCAGGCAGTACCGAAGAGCCTTATGGAAGGATATAAGGAAGCAATCGAAGTCGGTGCGGCGGCAGGTGACGTTGATGCGGCTTGGCAGAATTACGCAAACCAGATTCTTGAATCTGGAAGCGAAGAAATGAAGAGCGTTTTGACGGATCCGAACAATCCAATGTACGAAAGTGTACGAGAGCAGTTGCCGGAGGAACTCAAAACTGCCATTGACAGGGCGACGGCAGAAACGACGCCAGATGAGATAACACTTGAAGGGCTGAGAGCTGCTGTCGATGGAGATGTGGATATTGACAAAGATTCCTGGGTATCGGCGCTGAATGAAAAACTGGGAGATCTTGCAACTACTGAAGAGGTTACTGCTGACAATGTAAAGATTAAAGTTGAGCAGGGGGATTGCCTTTGGGAAATTGGTAATGCTCTTGGAATTGACTGGCAGACGATTGCAGAACAAAACGGTATCGAAAGTCCATACATTATTCACCCAGATCAGGAACTTACAATTTCGATGGATACAATAAAAGCTGAAATGGACGGAGATAAGGCGCAGGCTGCTATCGAGCAGGCAATGTCGGCTCTGGATGCCGAAGGGGCAGAAATGTCCGTTACAGCAGAAGGAGTGAAGGTTGATCTGGCAAATGTTGAAGTGGATTCTGATGTAGCGGCGGCTCAGATCGAGTCGGCTCTTGGCATGGAATCCGGGACACTTGCAGCCAATGGCATTGAAATACAGGCAGGAGCAACAGTAACAATTCCACAGGAATTGGTACAGGTTGATACATCTGGCATACAGAGTGCTACTGAGGCGCAGACAGAAACAGAGCCCGTGGAAACAGATACGTCTGCAAATGTTAATATCACTGAAGCAACTACAGATGCGTCTGGTGCCAAGGAACAGGCACAGTCGGAAGTGGAATCTACATTTTCAGAATCTATGCCGGCAGATGGCCATACCGATGTAACGCTCGATCAAACGAACAATGCAGCAGAAGTATATTCTGAAGTGGCGTCTGAAGTACAGTCTACATTTTCAAATCCGATAGCGGCATCATGCACTGTTAATGTAACTCTTGACTGGCATATCACAAATCCATCTGCCGGAATTACAACCTCCGGAAGCGGTTCTTCTGTAACGGCATCTATTGCAGGCAATGCAGAAGGAAGCATTGTTACCGGTCCACTGTTGTCCTGGGTAGGTGAAGATGGTCCAGAGGCGATTATTCCTCTTGGTTCAAAACGCCGTGATAGAGGTATGGATTTGTGGTTGCAGGCAGGACGTGCGCTTGGAGTAAAAGAATATGCAGACGGCGGCATGATTGGTGATGTTCCGTTGTCAGGCGGTTCCTCAGACTCGACTTCTGGAGATTCTTCTGGTAGCGGAGACAAGGGGCAGGTTGTGATTAACATGAACCCTGTGTTCAATATCAACGGAAATAGCGGAAATGATACTGTCAATACCATCAAGGAAAAACTGAAAGAGCTGATTAATGAGATGTCTGGTGAACTGGCAACAAGATTACTTGAATCATATGCAAATATGCCAACTTAGGAAGGAGGGGAAACATGGAAGTAACTGTAAAAGAAGCAGCTAATAAGAAATCCAGCCTTCGTTTTCCTTCTCTTCCAGACAAAGAGATAAGGGTCAAAGGAAATGCAAAATATCAGAAATACGACATTATAAAACAGGGCGTGTTTGCATTTCCAACCGGACCTGATATAAGAACATATGAATGGGATGGATACCTCTGGGGAAGAGCCAGAAAAAAGATGTCCACTATACATACGAAGTGGCTGGATCCGAAATCTGTTATAAAGAAGCTGGAAAACTGGCGAGATAAGGGAACGGTTCTGAACCTTATCATTTCTGCCGGCGGCGGCATCAATGTTGATGTGACGATTAATAGCTTTGAATATAAGAAATTTGGCGGGAAAGGAGATTACTCTTATAGCATTTCCTTTTATCGTTATCGTCCGCTTAAAATCCAGACCACAAAGGACCTTGGCATTGATAAGAAGAAAAAGAAGACGACAACCCGAACGAACCTGAAAAAGAGTTCAACAGATAAGAAAAAACAGACATACACCATTAAATCTGGTGACTGCCTGTGGAATATCGCAAAGAAATTTTACGGATCAGGAGCAGATTGGAAAAAGATTTATGATGCAAATAAGACAGCGATAGAAAAGGCTGCGAAAAAATACGGGCATAAGGATAGCGACCAAGGGGATTGGATATTCCCTGGAACTATCCTTACGATACCGTAAAGGAGGTTAGATGGTTGACCCACTTAAATATTCTTATTATCTGGTACTTGTGACCGAGAAAAAGAAGAAATACGACATAACAAATTTTGTTGAAGATCTGGGCTGGGAAGAACTGGAAAATGAGCTTGCGGCGAAGCTGTCGTGTACGGTGAAGAACGATAAGACCACAAAGGGCAGACTCTCCAGCTTGACGAAACCTGGATGTTATCTGTACCTGTATTACCGATACAAGACAGGAACTGCACATGAAGCCATGCGTGGCCGGATTGTAGAGTGGAATCCATCTGCTAAATTGAGCAGCCAGCCGCTACAGCTGAAAGCTTATGATAACCTGTATGATCTGCAGGAGTCCGAGGACTGCGTATATTATTCAAGTGGTGCCCGGACAAAGCAGGTTATACAGGATTTTTTCGAAAAGTGGGGTATAACAATAAACAAATACACCGGTCCAAACGTAACTCATGGCGTGATAAAGGAAGATAAAAAGAAACTTGGCACACTGGTTAAGGACATCTTGGATGAGGCGAAAAAGAAAGGCGGCGGATATTCCGTTATTCGTTCCGTAAAGGGCAAGGCGCAGATTCTGGGAATTGGCAGTAACAGCAATATCTATCATTTCGGTGAGACCGAGAACATGATAAGCGTTTCTCATAAAATAAGCACTTCGGGAATGGTCACGAGGGTGAAAATTCTTGGAGAGGCAGATGATGATAAGCGCAGACCAGTAGAAGCTACAGTTGATGGACAGACGAAATACGGTATCCGGCAGAAGATCATTACAAGAGCCAAAGACGATAGCTTGGATGAAGCAAAAAAGACAGCAAAAGAGACTCTTGAAGATGATGGAAAACCGAAAGAGGAAATCAAGGTGGTTACTGTTGATATGCCAGTTATCCGGAAAGGCGACATTGTTCATATAAAAATGTCGACGGGATCCGGTTATTACTGGGTAAAAGCAATAACTCATGACTGCGATAAGATGGAAATGACAATAAGCCTAAAGAAAACAAAGCTGAAATCTTCATCTTCTTCCAGTTCTGGAAACAAGAAAAAGACTGGAAATTTTAGTGTTGGCGATACAGTCAATTTCCATGGCGGTACACATTATGTTTCTTCGGATGCGTCATCTGGCTACCAGGTTGCAGCAGGAAAAGCAAAGATCACGCATAGTAATCCGGGCAGCGCACATCCTTGGTGTCTGGAAGGTCTTGATTGGAGCGAAACACACCTATGTGGATGGGTAGATGAAGGAACATTCGATTAACGGGAGGTAGAGGATGGCATTTGATAGTAATGATGGAGTGTCGAGACTGGCAGCAGCTCTTGATAGTAGAATGAAACAGCACGCAGATAAACCCCTATGCCTTGATTTTGCAGAAATTCAGGCAGATGGTAGCCTACTCTCGAACACTTTTCCGATTGCGATTCCAAAGGAGGATTACAGGGTGTGCAGACAGCTTACCCTTGGAAAGACGGGAGATGCATTCTGCGATGTGCAGACTGAGCATTCTGGGAAAGCATATCTTCCGGAATCAATGCGGCAGTTACAGGCAGGAGATAGAGTGTTGATCGCTTGGGTGCAGGATACCGCTGTTGTGATTGATATAATAACCAGACCTGTATAGGAGGACATATATGTCAGAAAACAACTTATATCCGGTGGTGGATATACCGGAATATGAGGAAGAAAATGAAGAATATGACGCAGAGTACAAGCCATCTGTGGCATGGGACTTAGAGAAAGGAGATTTCGTTTGCGAATCTCCTTTTTGCATGCTTAAAAGCGAAGGGCTCGAAGCATATAAGACATGGTGCGTAAAGGCAGTTGCTACAGAAAGGTATAGCTGTCTCGGATACGATGATGATATCGGTGCAGAGATGGAAGATGCCATGAAGGAAGAAGATGATACAGCTGTGGAACTGGCGATTGAACGTACCATAGAAGAGGCTCTGATGGTAAATCCAAGGACTGAATCCGTAGAGGATTTTGAATTTGAATGGGAACCATCTGTGGTCCATGTGAAATTTACAGTGTACGCAATACACTGGGAAAAATTCGATTTAGAAGTAACATTGAAAAGGAGATGAGAATTTGGCAGAAGAATTTGTAACTCCAGAATTTATAGATAACAGCGATCCTGATACAATCCAGTCCCGGATGATGAATAATCTGCCTGTTGATATCTCTGATATGCCGGCAGATTTCCCATACGATTTCACAATGCCAACAGCGATTGAAATATCGAGGTTGATACAGTACAACCTTACCCGGACATTGATGTTGATGTTCCCGATGTGGGCTTGGGGTGAATGGCTTGATTTACATGGTGTATCTGCAAAGGTTACACGAAAGCAGGCGAGCAGAGCTTCCGGTCATGTGACCGTCACAGGCATCGCTGGAACGATTATCGAGGAAGGGACGGTATTTTGCACAGAAGGTACGACAGATGTCGAATCTGTTGAATTTGCGACGACTGAGGAAGCAACTATACCAGAGCAGGGAACGGTTGACATACCTGTTGCGTCTGTTTTAACGGGAGCTACCTATAATGTTACAAGAAATACTGTGACATTGCAGAAGCAGCCCAACGAGAATATCACTTCCGTAACAAATGAGAACCCTATCAGAGGTGGTACAGATGAAGAAGACGACGATACATACCGGGAGAGAATCCTTGAGAAACTGCGGTCAGCGGAGGTGAGCTTTGTTGGCTGTGATGCAGACTATGTCAGATGGGCGAAGGAAGTGTCCGGTGTGGGTTCAGCTGTCGTAGAACCGGAATGGAAAGGACCTGGAACTGTAAAAGTTGTAGTTGCGGATCCGGATGGCAGCGCGGTTGGCGAAGAAACTCTGAAAGCTGTCGAGAATTATATCGTATCTCCGAAGGACAGATTGAAGAGGCTGGCTCCGATCGGAGCTTCCGTAACTATATCCACTGTACAGGATATGACGATGAAGTACAGAGCAGTGATTGAACTTGAGAGCAATTACAGCGTTGACAATGTGAAGGAAGCATTTTTGTCGGCGTTGAAAACCTATTACAGAACTGCGAAGGACAATGAAGAAATCAGATATACAGTTGTATCGGCATTGTTGTCAAATACGGCTGGCGTAATTGATTTTTCTGGCTTAAAGATTAATTCAGGTACAGATAACATAGCTGTTGCGGCAGATTATTATCCGGTAACAACGCTGAGTGACCTTGATTTTACGGAGGGATAAAGATGCATATAGATAATATTGATCTTGAACACTTTCCGACGAACGAGGTTGCGCAAAGACTTCTGACGTATGTGACAAGAGGCTGGTACGATAAATCGTATGTCGGAAAATGGATATACGAGGTTATTGGAATGGAACTGGAGACTGCAAGCAGGAGGATTAGCGAAGCGCAGAAGCAGGCATTTCCGGAAACAGCTGCATGGGGAATGTTTTTTCACGAGCTTATGTATGGAATACCTATCGACAGAACAAAAGACATTGATGATCGCCGAAAAGCAGTCGTGAATCGGCGTGATAGGACGGCCAGATCGTCCATTACGCCTTATAGACTGGAAAACATTATACAGACCGTATTTGGGCTTTCCGCGAGCGTCTCGGAACAGGTAGAGCAGTACATATTCAATATTGACTTAACCATTAAAGCGGATTATGCCATACATTCCGTAGATGCCTTGTTGGAATATATCCGTAAAATAAAGCCATCGCATCTGGCGATGAAAGCACGATATGTTATTGAGGCTGTGATATGTGAACAGAGAAACCAGGCATTGTTTCCGCTTGTAGAAATAGGAATGCCGTATATTTTGCCGGAAGAATTTTCTTTGCCACTTGTAGAAGTAAAATGTGGAATATCAGAAAATCTTTCTACTAACATGGAAGGAAACATCATGGTTTATAAAAACCTTCACCAGTGGAACGGCGAATATGATTTTGATGGCGAAATACAGTTTGATACAGAGATTTCCAAGGAGGAATTGTGATGGAAGGAAAGATTACAAAGATTGGAAAAACTAAGATTTTAAAAGCTCGAGCGGGAGAAATCACACTCCCCAAAATCGCTGGATTTGCATTTGGCTCTGGCGGAGTGGATGGTTCGATGGTACTTGTTCCGGGAGAAACCTTGAAAAGTGAATTTCTTCGAAAAGCAATAGATGGACATACACTTAAAATAAACGAAAACAAGTGTGAGTATTATTGCACGCTGAACACAAACGAAGCGAACGGAAAGAGCATTAGTGAAATTGGTCTGTATGATACAGAAGGAGATATTATCATGATTGCGAATTTTACTGCTAAAGGGAAAGACCCTGAAGTGTATATGAAATTTGAAATTGATGATATTTTGAAATAGGGAGGAAAGTGATTGAATGGCAAATATAGTAATTCCGGACAATCCCAGCTACAGCGAGGTAGTTCCTATTATTGAAACGACAGATCCAGTTCATGCTGATATTGTTAATCCAGTATTTAAAAGGTTGCTGATTAACGAAGCATATCTGAACAGGAAGATCATGGAGCTTCAGAAACTGATAGATAAAGCGGCCTCTGATAATATCTGGGGAGGAACGAACTTATCCTCTGCTGCAACGATAGGGGATTCGGCGGCACAGTACACAGTAATCAGGAAAACATCGTCCGCAATACAGGAACAGTCTTTATTTTCCGTACCGGTTTCAGGTATTAGAAAGGGACTGTATAGCTTACTGATTCGCCTGAAAGCAAGTCAAAATACAGATGGTAATGGTTTGGTTGGACTTAAAGTATCTTCTGGCGGTGTAGTGCAGAAACAGCGGACGATTATAGCGCAGATGTTTAAGAGCGCGAACACATATCAGACATTTGGGATGAATGTGGAATTGGATGACTCTGCAACAATTTCAGCCGCTCTATTAAAAAACAGTGCGAACATTACCCTAAGCATTGATTACGTTATTTTGCAGTCGGCACAGACGGCAATAACAAGTTTGTAGGTGATTGTATGATAACGGCAGAAAAGCTCGTTGAAATACGGGAAAAAGTAAAAAAAGAAATGGCAAGAAGAAATTGCAGTGACCATGGCGAAAATGCTTCATTAAGCAAATTCGCCGATAGCTACGATTACGACATTCCTCCGGTGACAGGAGGGGATATCACAGATGAACATATACAAAAGATTATCGATCCGCTGCTTAATGTAGCGGATTTTTTGCAGGACAACAGTCTGCAGCAGAGCCGAAACGGAATGGATGTTATTACTGATCAGGCAGAAAAGTTTATAGATGCATTATCAAAAATTGATAAGCAGGCTATATCCAGCGGATGTAGAGGACTTTGTACGGGGTTATGTGTAGGTTCTTGCACATCTGGCTGCCAGGGGTGCTCAGGATGCAGTAATGGATGCAGCACAACGTGTGCAAGAGGATGTTCTGATGGATGTTCAACATCTTGTGGCGGATGTTCAAGCGGTTGCTTTTCCAGTTGCACACATACCTGTGGTTCCGGATGCACAACCGGTGCAATGATTACATAACGAGAGGAGGTGATATTATGGCGTGTTCTAAGGGATGCGGGACAAGTTGCGCAACTAGTTGTCAGTCTACATCGTCCGGCAACTGCGGTGGGTGCGGGACAAGCTGCTCTCGAAATTGCAGCACGATATGTTCAGGAACCTGCAAAGGAACCTGCAATACAACCTGCACGAAGGTATGCAATCGTGGGTGTACAGATGAATGCACTGGTTGTCAAAGGACCTGTGCAGATGATTGCGAGGCAGGATGCAAAACGGATTGCCTTCAGACCTGCACAGCGAATTGTTCAGACACTTGCGCAGACTGCACAGGTGGATGTGGAAACAGTTGCTTTGCGACATGCGCTGATGACTGCACAGGTGGATGCAAAGGTGGTTGCAACACGACCTGCACAGCGAATTGCATGAACGACTGCAACAGCTGGTGTGAAGGCGGATGTTATTCTTCGTGCACATGGACTTGCGAAGGATGCAGTAATACTTGCACTGGTACCTGTTCCGGTACCTGTTCTGGTACTTGCTCCGGTACCTGTTCTGGCACTTGCCAGGGTTGCGATAATAAGTGCACAGCTTCCTGCGCTCAGTCTTGTACTGGCTGTAGCGGCTGTTCGGGTTGTGGAAATTCCTGTGGTTCCGAATGCACAAATAGCTGCATGGGAACCTGCAAAAGCAATTGTTCTGGAGGCTGCGGAACCAGCTGTGGAGGATGCTCTACATCCTGTGCATCAAGCTGTCAGAGCGATTGTGGCGGGACCTGCAGGAATCAGTGTTTCGGACAGGCGACTACACCGATATATTAATTTAATTAGGAGGAAAATATGAGAACAGTAATTATTAAAGTAGACAGCAAAGAGGCAGAGTACATCGAAAGACTGGACTATGAAAGAGGTTTTGCAAAGGATGTCCTTCAGAGGATCATCGAATCACATCCAGATGATGCGGGAATTGTTAATGGTGAGGCATTTAAGGCATACCAGAAACAGGGAGTTGAACTGGATGCACAGTTTAAGATCGCCGTGACAGAACTTGAGCAAAAGTATATTCCAGATACACTGAAAGGTCATAAGACCAGATGGAATCTGGAATACAAAACAGCTGAATTAAAAGTAGATATTTTGTGCAATTGTGCAATTGAGGGGATTGAATGAGAAGAACAGAGCAGTATTCTGAAAAACTGAGCCGGTTATATCCTGAACTTCATAAACCTACAGGGAAAGAAAAGGTCCTGACGCAGACAGTTACATTTCAGGTTACAGATGATTGCAATTTGGCTTGCAAATACTGTTATCAAATGCATAAAGGCAAAAAGAAGATGTCATTTGAAACAGCAAAGGAAATGGTCGATCTCTTGCTGTCTGGCGATAAAGGTATGGACGACTATATTAATCCGGTACGCTCACCGGGACTTATCATTGATTTTATCGGTGGAGAGCCCCTGTTGGAGATTGAATTAATTGATCAGATCTGCAGCTACACGATTAACAGGATGATCGAACTAAACCATCCATGGCTGACAAGAACAATGTTTTCTATTTGTTCAAATGGTGTCTGCTACTTTGAACCAGAAGTGCAGAGAGTTTTACAGAAATGGAATCAGCGCCTGTCTTTTTCTGTGACTGTTGACGGAAATAAAGAACTTCATGATTCCTGCCGGGTATTTCCGGATGGGCGGCCATCTTATGATCTGGCAATTTCAGCGGCGAAAGATTGGGTAAACAAAGGTGGGTATATGGGCAGCAAGGTTACGATAGCTCCTGCAAATGTGATGCATGTGTACGATGCAATTACGCACATGATTGATCTTGGATATAACGAGATCAATGCAAACTGCGTCTACGAAGAAGGATGGCAGATGGTACATGCGACTGTTCTTTACGATCAGTTGAAAAAACTTGCAGACTATATCTTGGAACACAATCTTGATATGGAAAATGATTATTACATCTCACTGTTCGAGGAAAACTTCTTCCACCCGAAGCAGCCTGACGACCTGGAAAACTGGTGCGGCGGGAATGGAGTAATGTTGGCCGTGGATCCGGACGGCATCATTTATCCGTGCCTGAGATATATGGAAAGTTCTCTTGCAGGACAGCAGGAGCCATATAGTATAGGGGATGTGAACACGGGAATCTGCCAGTGTGAATGTCACAAATGCCGTGTAGAATGCCTCAAAAAAATCGATCGGAGAACACAGAGCACGGACGAGTGCTTTTATTGTCCGATTGGCGAGGGATGCTCTTGGTGTACCGCATACAATTATCAGGTATTCGGAACTCCAGATGCGAGAGCGACCTATATTTGTGACATGCATAAGGCACGGGCCTTGGGAAATATTTATTTTTGGAATAAATATTACAAGAAAAATGGAATTGAGAAGCATATGGAGAATCATGTGCCAGAAAAATGGGCACTTGACATTATCACTCAAGCAGAGTGGAATATGCTGAATAGCTTATAACTATTTTCGATATAATCTAACAAAAAGTGATAATATCGAAAAAATATGGTAAAAAAGAGAGGTGTTTTAAAAATGATAAAGCAGGAAGTTATCTTTAATGTTAAAAACCTCATGATCTCTAAAACAAAGAATATCTTTGCAACGGAAGGCATCCGGAACGTATTTACAGCGGTCTTTCAGTTCCATTCTTCAGACTGGGACAATCTAGTAAAGACAGCTGTCTTTGAAAACGTTGAAGGAACAAAAGAAATGAAGTTACTTGAAGAAGATAGGTGTGACATCCCGGACAGCTTTTTTAAAGCATCTGGTGTCTGCTATGTTTCTGTAATGGCTGGCGATTTTATGGTAACGAATAAAGTGGCGATAATCGTAGTCAATGCCGGTTATGTTTCTGGAGATACAGTTGCAGAAGCAAAGAATTACTTTGAACAGATTCTTAGATATTTTGATGCAACGAACACGAATGTTCAGGAATATGGAAAGCTGGCCGAAAGATTTGCCGTCGGTTTGGCAGAGATTCCTGAAAGCTTGACGGATAATGCGAAATATTATGCAGATCAGGCAGAACAGGCTGTCATGGGTATTCCGGGGCAGGTGGAAGATGCAAAGATAGATATCGACAATTATGTCAAAGAAAAAGAAGCTAACCTGAAAGGCGAAGACGGAAATGTATGCTTTGTAGAGTTCCGCATTCAACCTCCATATCTTTTTATGCGGAATAATCCGGAGGAAACAGATATTGAATTCAGGTTAAACGGTTCTAAGTTAGAGTATAAATGGAGGGAAAGAGACTAATGGCTAGAAAAACAATAGGTAGTGGTCAGTGGACCAACATGGGAAATGTAACCACGAATCCTGATGGAAGTTATTCTGACTCCAAAACATATAATTTTCTGGATATGGTGTCATATAATGGCGGTTCATACATTTGTCTACAGGATGGGATAAATGGCGTTCGTCCATCGGCTGGCGAAAGTACAGACATATGGTTTTGTTCTTCGGTTCCGGGGGAAGCAAGCCCGGCATTCCAGAATTTAGCGGAAGAAGTCAAAGAAGCTGCTAAGCTGGCAAAGGAAAAAGCAACAGCTGCTGAGGCGAGCGCAAAGAAATCGAACGATAGTGCGACAGCAGCATCCAGTGCAGCAAACTTAGCAATCGACGCTGCAAAAAATGCAGAGGGTTCCAAAGATGTAGTTGCTGGGTATAAAAGAGCTGCTGAAAAAGCTGCTAAAGATGCTGCATCATCTAAAGAAAGTGTAGATACGAAAATTGCTGGATTAGATGAAACGTTTGCAAATAAAACCAACAGTTCCATGCAAAGCATAAATAAGGTTTTTGATGCAAAAGCAGAAGAGATTAAAACAGAGATTGATGCTGCAAAAGCAACAATGATATCTGAATCTCAAAAAGCTATTAATGAGACTACAGATACGGGAAAACAAGAAATTAATACAGTTGGGGCAGAGCAGATAACAAATATACAGAAAGCAGCTCAAGCCGTTACTGACGCATCAAAAAAATTGCTCGATCAGGTTAATCATATTACATTTTCGCTTAATGCTGAAGATGGTGGACTTGACATTATTTACACAGAATAGGGAGGAAGAAAATGGCAACAGGAGATCAGATTATAACAAATTTTCCGAGAGAATCAACCATGAAGGAAATTTCACAGGCAGTACAGGCCATTGCGCTTGCACAGGCAGGTGGTAAATTGGAAACTATCACAACATGGGATCAGATTGCGGCTTTGTCAAGAAATGGGCTTTTACAGAAGCTCTATGATTATGGAGATCAGCTTGCTGATAAGTGGACTGACACAGCAGGCAACAAAGAGTATGAATTCCCGTGGCACATCAGTCATTTTGATACGGAAGAACTTGAAGATGGAGAACAGATTCAGGGAACATATCTTGAAGCACATTATACAACTCCGTTTGGCTTGCAGTTTAGTAATAGAGCTTTCCTGCGTTGTCCAAATGGTTTGGCTGCCGGTACATACAATGTAACGCTAGGTGCCAATTGGGGTAATAATGCAGTGAAAGATACGACCTGGAAGTTTACTCTTACCCAGGCTGTACCAGAAGGAGGTTCTGTAGCTGGATTTACTCAGATGCCAGATGTTGCACCGTCGAATTGGAAAGCTACTTCTTATGCGGCAGATGGTATTACAAAAATTGAAACCGTAGCGATTAGTTCAGGTACTACTGAGGACGGAACCAATCTTGGAACAATGAATTATGATACACGAAATGGAGATTTAAACTCCATACAGGAAACTGCATACGGATGGAACCGTTGGAAATATTCAGCTGCTCGACAGTGGCTCAACTCCGAACAGCCAAAAGGAAAATGGTGGGTAAAACAGGATGAATGGGATGTTGCACCGGATCAGCTCGCCACAAAAGACGGATTCTTATGCGGAATGCCGGTAGAAATGCTTAAAGTATTAAAGAAAATCAAGGTGACAACCCTTGCGAATACCGTTAATGATGGCGGCGTGACTGACATCACTTACGACAGAGTATTCCTTGCGTCTATGTCGCAGATGAATGTGAATATGAGCAAAGAAGAAGGAACAGTCCATGAATACTGGAAGCGAAGAACCGGGTCAGCAAAGGCAATTGAACCATGGAAAACATACCCGAATATGATTCGATATTCCGCAGCGAACCATACATCACCTCAGTATGTTTTTTCTCGTTCGGCTCATCGTGGTTACGCTTGCCATGTTATGTATGTGAACACGTCCGGCGGCGTCATCAGCACGCACGCGTGGAACGCGAATACCTACGCCCCGCTTGTCTTCGTATAATCATCAAATCAATTAATCCCTGCACCCACGGATGCAGGGATAGAACTGGAGAATACACATGGCAGTTAAAGTCGGAGAAAGAAATGTGCCGGATACCCCACAGAACAGACAGTTAGATGCGGCTTGGGAAGCAAGAGAACTGGCATTATATACGATTAAGATATGCAACAACAAGAATATCTTTCTTCCGGAATACCAGTCATCCCTTACGGATGATATTATCCGTACAGCAAAGGATATTTACATAAATGTCTGGACTGCGAACAATATCAGGGTAGACGGTCATAAGGAATTGTGGAACTGGAGAAACAAGCTTCAGAGACAGGCTACGATGGAGTGCAACAATTTACTGGCATTGATCGGGCTTGCCCGTCCTCTATTCCATTTAAAAGGAAAAAAGGTAAAATATTGGTCTGAAAAAACGCTCAAAACACGAAATTATATTAAGAAGTGGAGAGAATCAGATCAGGAAAGATACTCGTAAATAAGTTTGGGATGTAGGCTATCACCTCAGAATGTTTTTTCTCGTTCGGCTAATCGTGGTAACGCTTGCAATGTTATGAATGTGAACACGTCCGGCAACGTCAACAACACGAACGCGTGGAACGCGAATACCTACGCCCCGATTGTCTTGCGTAGGGCATTATGGCCAACACATAGTGCTGGTTGCCCCGAAGATTATAGACAAGGAGCCGAAATCCCTGGCATAAGCCTAAACAATACCGCGGATAATCGAAAGAGACAGTACATGACTCCCAGAGAGCCTGCCAGTGCTGAAAAACTGCGGACAAAACAGTATGAAAGATTACATTACAAATTTTGACCAACTATATAATTCTATGCAGAAATGCAGGAAGGGAGTGTCCTGGAAACCCTCTGTTAAATCGTTCATTCTTAACAGTGAAGAAAATTTGCTAAGAATGGAGCGACAATTAAAAGAAGGAACCTGGAAAAATGGGAAACCAAAGCCGATACTCATTACTTATCCAAAACGCAGGGAAGGACTCAGCATACCATTTAAAGATAGAGTGTACCAGAGAAGTATTAATGATAATGCACTGTATCCTCAAATGTCACGACATTTTACATATGCGAACTGTGCCTGTCAAAAAGGGAAAGGAACAGATTTTGCACGCAAACTTGTAAAGAAATATCTATGGAACCATTATTGTAAATACGGAACCGAAGGATATATTATACAGGTTGATATTCATGGGTATTATTTGAATATGCGGCACAAAGATGTAGAAAAATGTTTTGCGGATGGAGCTGATCTGGATACCTGTCAGATGTCTGTGGCAGTACTAAATGAACAGTATGCCGGAGAAACCGGATACAATCCCGGCTCACAGATGGTCCAGATTGCCGGAATAGCTTTATTGAATAAATTGGATCATTATGTCAAGGAAAAACTACATGTTCGGTATTATATCAGATACATGGATGATTTCTGGATCCTCACCCATAAAAAGTCAGATGCAGATTATATTTTTAGAGAAGTTGAAAGGTCCCTATATAAATATGGGCTTCAATTGAATAAAAAGAAATCTCATGTCCAGCCACTGAAAAAAGGATTTATGTTTCTTGGATTTAATTATCGAATTACAGAAACTGGCAAAGTTATCATGACACTTGACTCTAAAAGCACCAAACATGAGAGAAAAACTCTCGTCAGAATGGTTCATAAAGAGAAGAGAATGGAACTGGAACCTGAAAAAACAAATGAGCATCACAGGTCCTGGGAGGACAATGCAAGTAAAGGAAACTCATATAAGTTGACACAACGTACAAAGACATATTTAAAAGAGCTTAGAAAGGATGGTTGAAAATGGAAATTAGAAAAATGAACCTGCCGCCTGCGCAGGCTGCAGAGGACGAAAATCTCAGAGCAACAGTAGTAAAGCAGAAAGAAAAAATAGAGAATCAGAAAACAATGATTCAGTACCTTGCTGCTATGACAGATGTTTATATTCCGGAAGAGGAGGAAGATGAAGATGTACAAAATTTTGTTGAAAATGAAGAAAATGTATAATCATGACGATTGGATGAAAATGGTAGAACAGGCAAAGGAACGAGGCAAGCTTACTGATGAAGAATATCAGAAGCTTATCTCAATGGATGGAACTGAAGAAGAATGACGAAACTGCAGATAATAAGTAAACAATGGTCATTGATTTATGATCTTCTGCTACTTAATAAGGGGGAGAGTGAAAGAACCCTTGATGAGATTGAACGTGATATGGATACGTTAGAATTTCATTGCAGAAAGTATGTCGAAGCAGATGATGAAGAATTGATGATGTAAAAAGGGCCACAACAGGCTCTTTTTTTAATGGAGGTAAAACTATGTGTAGCCAAAGAAGCCCGCCGTAAGAGCAATATAGAAGTTTTAGAAATTAAATACGGAGGTATTGAAATGACGTTAAAAGAGATTTTGGAAGCTGGTGGGGGAATCCTTTTTGTTGTTCTTACATTAGTACAGGTAGCACCAATCAAGGTAAATCCTTGGACAGCATTGGGACGATCAATTGGTCGCGTACTGAACAAAGAAGTCATGGACAAAATCGAGGAGGGAAACGCTAAGAATGCACGTTACAGAATTATTCGATTTAATGATGAGGTTAAGCATGATGTAAAACATACAGAGGAACATTTTGACCAGATTATTGAAGATATTGATACTTATGAAAATTATTGTAGCGATCATCCTCACTTTCCAAATGGAAAAGCAGTTCATTCGATTTCGAATATCAGGAAGATTTATGATAAATGTAGTGACGAACATTCTTTTCTGTAAACACTGGAGGCGGCAGGTAAAATGAAAAAAAGATTAAAAAAGATAGTTTCGGCGATAAAGAAAGTCGGAACATTGAACCTGGTGCTGATGTTTGTCGGCGCTTTTTTTATATGGTTCAACTGGCAGATGATCTTGCTGTACAGACAGTGTGATAGCATGCCGGAAACATATGCCTGCGCAGTTGTGGCAGCAACCATTGGAGAGTGTGGCATATGCGGCTGGATCCGGACAAACAAAGACAAACAGCAGGATCGGAAATGGCAGAAACAGGATGAAAAAGAAGGACGAGAACAAAATGAATCCGACATGAATGTCGGGAACATAGATGAGGAGGATAATTTATGACGTTAGAATGCTTTTTATTGTTGCTTATGATTGTATCAATCTTTACCGGCTTAGTGACTGAAGGTATTAAGAAGTTACTTGAAGAGTCAAAAAAAACCTACAAGGCAAATTTCCTTGCAGGAGGGGTGGCTGTAGCTTTATCTCTGCTTGTTGGAGTTGGGTACATTATTTTGATGGAGGCGCAGATTAATAGCAAGATGGCAGTATACCTTATTGCGCTGATCCTGCTTTCATGGCTGTCTGCAATGGTTGGATATGATAAAGTCATTCAGTCACTTGGACAGATCAAACTCCCGAATAAGAACGAGTAGTTAGGAGCCTGTTTTAAGGCTCCTTTTTTGTGAGGTGGACTTATGAATAAGCAAAATATAACTGTATTGAGAAAAATACTGTACGCAGTGGAATCCGGAGATCAGACATACGGAAAGCAGGATTACTCGGCTTTTGCTGGCGTTGGAGCAAATTGCGATAATGAGAAAGCAATTACGATTGGTGCTGGACAATGGTACGCAGGAGAGGCCAAAGAGCTCTTATACAGGATTCAGAGAGGCAATCCAAAACTGTTCAAGGATATGGATACAGTGGGCTTGGAAGCAGATCTTCTGTTAAAAAGCTGGGCGACATACGGAGTGAGCGCTGGATCAGCAAAAGGAAAATGTATTATCAACATTATCAGTACTGCTCACGGAAAGAAATGTCAGGATGAATACATGGAAGATCAAATCCAAACATATGCGCAGAGCATCACAAAAACATATGGAACTATGCCGGATTCCGCAATGATGGAATGCATAAATATTCTGCATCAGGGTGGAGATGCTGCATTAAAAAGAATCCTGGCAAAGATAGCAAAACCATATACTGCCGACAAAATTTATTCTGCGTTATGCGAGGATCCGGCAGACCCGACGCCAAACCAGGTAGGGGATTACACAGACAGGCAGAAAGCTGTCATAAACATGATTCATACATATGCTGATAACACAGAGAAAGAAGGTATTGCAATGACTAAGACAGAAAAAGCAATAAGACAGATGGAGACATGGGCGAAAGATGACTCCCATGGTTACGATCAGGACTACCGCTGGGGAGAAAAGGGAGATTACGATTGTTCATCTGCTGTGATCCAGGCATGGCAGAACGCCGGAGTTCCGGTTAAGTCTGGTGGTGCTACATACACAGGAGATATGAAAAATGTGTTCTTGAAGAATGGATTCAAAGACATTACCGCTTCTGTCAACAGAGGAACCGGAACAGGGTTAAAGCGTGGTGATGTGCTGCTGAATGAAGCTCATCATGTTGCGATGTATTGTGGAGCTGGTAAAGAGGTAGAAGCCTCGATCAACGAAAAAGGTACCGCACATGGCGGACAGCCGGGAGATCAGACCGGAAAAGAGTTTCTGATCCGTAGCTATAGAAATTACCCGTGGCATTGCATCTTACGCTATGCCGGAGATCAGACTGTCACATCTGATGCAGAGAAGAAACAGAACACAGTAGCCTATGTAGCCAGATTCACAAAGGATTGCAAATGCTACAGTGTAGCCGGTAAGACTCAGGCAAAACTGTTTTCGATAATCAAGAAGAATGCAGTTGTAGATGTGATGAAATACACCGAAACCGTAAAGGGTAAAAAGTGGTATTTTATCCGGATTCCACATCCGACAGAAGGATTCGTAAGAGAGTTTGTTCCGGCCGGATATTTCAAGAAGTTAATCTAAACCTAAATGGTGCTTTCTAAAATCTAAAATATATCACATAAAAACAGCCGGTCCCTCAAATGGCAGGTAAACCGGCTGTTTTGCTTTTCTTTTGTATCTTTAATCTGATATTCGTGCTATGTATCCCATTCATAAGCACATTTCTATAATACTATATTTCCGAAGTTTTTGCATTGATTTTCGTTCGACAAATTAAGACGATTGTTTTAAAATTAATACCCAACACTGCTGGTGGTTTCCTGGAAATTATTTTTTATATCAATCCCATGGAATTTTTGTATATTATCAGCTAGAAAATCAATAATGGTATCATTATTTTGAAAATATATTAGCCCAATGGCTTCAGAAGCCATAATTGCGTTTTTTTCATCGTCTATCCATATAGAACAACGTCCCCAACCGATTGTTGGTTTTTCAATATAGGGATCTCCATATTTCTCAGTGATTCCTGCACAAATATCTGAATAATTACTATCGTCAATTGTAATTTCATAACCGCCACAGACGAGCTGGTTATCAAGAAATAGATATTCGACGCTTGCATCATACTTGTCGATTTGCCGATTATAGATTGTTAAAGTCGACAATTTAGATTCAGATGAGAGTATATTGCTTTGATAGTCAGTTCCGCTTTTCATCTCAGTAGTAATTTCTTCTTTTCTGACATCTTCTGATGAAGTTCCCCAAGCATACCCACGGAAAGAATCTATTTGAGATATCTCAGATTCTTTTTTGGCGGTAGCTTTGTCTTCGGAAGCATACACTCCAATTGATGGAAAAGCAAGAATGATACATGAAAGAATTACAGCAATCCTTTTTGTAATTAGCAATCCTTTTTTCATAGTGCGACCCTCCTATGTATTTTTTTCTATAGTAACATTTTTACATTGCTTTGAGGGGTATATTTTGCCGCCATAATTCGTCATAGTTCGACATTTAAAAATGCTAAAAATAGGGGGAATTATTTGATAAAAAGCGGAGCAAGTCAGAAGTAAAAATCAATATACAAAATAACCAAAAATTCAAAGCCATTTTTGACGAAATGTGCCTGAGCAACGATAGAGATTTTTTCAATACTCAATATGCCTAAAAGTTAAAATTCGGTATAGAAGCGTGTACGAGCGTATAGAGCTATTCAATTTTAGAAGAGCTGGTATGGAAAAGATTGGAGAATGGTGATATGGTGTAGATGCTGCCGAACCTCCAGCAGAAAGGAGGTGATCTTGATGGACTATAGCACTAATCCTTAGCTGCTTTCAGTATGTATGCATCAGGCAAAAAGTCAACCAGTAATTCAAGTGTTCGCAAAATCGAGTTATCCACATTATCCACACGTAAATGAGGATAAAATACAAATGCGTAAAGCCTTATAAATAAAGGAAAATCTTCATATTTTAATAAAAAACATGTGACATTGTCCCATCAATGTCACGAAACCGTCACGTCACTATTACTCTATATCTATTTCTATATCTAAATCTTTTTCTATCTTTTTCTTTTATTCTCACTATTAGTTATTGAATGTTGCAGTTGCGAAAATAATTTGCATAAATAGAGCAAAACTATTGACAAATACGCAAGTACGAGTTATAATATATACATAATCAAACAAAACATAAGAACTAAACAGGTAGGCGTTATTTTTTTACCTAAACGGTTCGCAAATGCGAGAATGATTAAATAATCCGAGAGGAGGACACCAGTTGGCAAAAAGAAAGAAACCGGAAGACAAAGAAAAAGAACTGCTTGAGAAACGACTTCTTAAAATCCAGTTTTATGAAAGTGTGACAGCTATCATAACAGCCATAGTAACGATGCTTTTAGCAATCATTACGGCAGTCTCAAATTGGATTAAGTAAATCGAACCAAACAGTTCCTTGGTAGCAGGGGAGCGGTAACTCCCCTTGGCTATCAAGTCTACCATATAGGAGGACAGAAAGCAATGAAAAAGCTGAGAAGATTTTTGACAGTGTTGCTGTTTATCAATTTTTCGTGGGGAATGGCAACCGGGATGGAACCATTAAACTTCTGGTTGGTAATGGCAAACGGAACAGCAGTGATCGGTCTGGCAGTAGACGAGATTGATGAGAGAAGATGGAGGTAATTATATGAAATATAGAAATAGCGATGATAATAGATACAGAGTACAGTTCATGGTATCCACAGAAAAGCTCATGGACCAGCTTACAGTTAAAGAGTTTATCTCTTATCTGGAAGAAAAAGCGGAGTTCGAAGATTATACAGTAGAGTACATTGATGGTAGATGCGTTAATTGCAAAGCCTATGATCTGAAAGAGGAAAGCAGCAATCTTCATAAAGAATTATTAGTAACAGAAGACGGCAGAGTATTTTACTGGAGAGCTCTTAATTGCAAGGTTGAGTTAGTAGATAGAGAAATCGAAAGGGGAAAAGACATGATGGAAAGACCAGAATTTTTAAATACTGTTACCATCGGTGCCACAAGAAGAAAATACAGAGAAAATCAGAAATCGCTTGACAATATGATGCTCCTGGTTTCTTCGGGAACCATCCAGGAAGTATTTAACGGAGACAGTGAATGGGTTTTCAATCAGGTAATGACAGAAACTATTCTCCAGCAGGAATACATCAGAGAGCGTGAGAGAGCTAACTGGGGATGGGACAAAGAAGCTATTGATTTCAGCAAGCATGGAAGCTGCGTTTTATAGAGAGGATAAAAAGATGGCTTTACAGAGAAATTATTACCGGGATCGTTGGAATGAAAAGAAGGTATGGGAAGTTGTAAAATTGGTTGGTGGCTATTATCTCCGGCAGTATGTCAGTGGCCAGCAGGTGGGAAGAGGAATGAAAACATCGAAGAAATTTATCAAGAGCATCGGTGTTTTTGAATTTGAAGAAGTAGGAGGAATTGCAGGATGAAATGGGATGTTAAACACGACAGAGCAAAGAAGGTAATTGATCGTTTCCTGGATAACGCAGGATACTGGCAGGAGTCAGAAGACCTGGTTGCAGGTCTGACGGATGAAGAAAAGGAACTGGTAAATGCGGAAGTTGAGCTGATGATTGCATCCATCAGAAAGCGTTACAAATTGCAGGAGCGTTTGCCAGAGCAGGCAGCTGAAGCAGAAAAGCCAGCAGAGAAAGCGGTAGAGAAAGCAGTAGAAGAACCGGTTAAAAAGCCAAGAGCAAGAAAGTCGAAGACAGAGAATGCGACACAAGAGAAGCCGGTGGCAAAGAGAACAAGAACCAAGAAAACAGAAAAGAAGGAAGCGTAAGGGCATGGGAAAAACAATCAGATGGAGTATGAAAGACCCGGCCGGTTGCGTACAGAGAGGGCAGATGCCCCTCTCTCAGCTTCCTGGAATCCTTCGAGATTTTGAGAATAGCGCAGCGGAAACACTGAGAAGAACCGGAGCCGACCACGTGCTTTATGCAGTGAAGATATACAACACAGAGGATGAGCTGACAGCGGTGCAGTTTTATATGAATCCGATGTCAGACGAGGAGTTTTCAAAGGTGACAGGCAAGGGGCGAGGAACTATGGTATATGCGTTGCATAGCAGAAAGGTAAAGGTGGCAGGATGAAGAAGAAAATCAAAGAGTTGTTTCAGCTGGCAATGAAAGCCCAGGAGAAGACAAGCGCATACGTGACGTTTGAGACATCAAATCACGGATGGGGATGCGTGGTAATAATTATGGACGATGGATTTAAGGTGGAAAGAGAGTATGACGGTTACTATCATATGAATATGTTTTATCCGGATGAAAGATCAGAGGAAGAGTATCAGAAAGCGAAAGAACATTTAATCAGATTGCTCAGAAAAAAGAGAAAGGTGGAAATGGCATGAATTTGGTAGCAAAACTGACGCAGGAACAGATTGAAAAACTTGCAGTGGAGATTCGGACATTTCTTTTGAAACATGATATGTGGGTCGATACTCAGATTTATTTCAACGGAAAATGCTTCGATACACATGACAAGGAGACAGGTGAGTTTTATTACAATGATCCGGAACATTTGGTTGTAAGAGAAAATGAGAATCCGAGAAAATACTTTGAGAATGTGGCAGAAGATCATGTTCTCAGTATGGCTTTTGAAGGCAGTGTTTGTCATATGCTTTGGTACGGAACAAACCCAGGAATCAAGAAAAAGTTCGATAAAATCTTTGAGAAGAGAGGACTTTACTATGAGTTCGGGGACCATTGGAATTTTACTTGTTATTACATAGGAGAGTGAGAAGATGGCATATTCAGATATTCAGAAGACAGAGTTCAATAGGGTAACGGAGAATCTGATCGAGATTACATGGACCTATGTTAATCTTTTAGAAGAGTTTCCACGACTTGATGAGCAGGACAGTATGAGCTGGAAGCAGATGTTTGTGGCGTGGGCTAATGAGTTCGAGGAACTTTACGGACACACAAATTGGATTGAATCAGAGAAAACGTATCCAGAAGCCATTGAAGAATTTGCAAAAGAGAAAATTCTTCAATGGGCGGGAATCAGAAAATATATATGCGTAGGAAAGCACATCGAAGGTATAACTCTGAATCCTTATGAGTGGTTGCTGGAAAAAGGCCAAGATGTAAAGTTGTTTGAAAGTGAAGCGGAAGCCAAGATATACTTAAAAACCAATGGTTATACCGATGAAGACATGGAATTTTTAAAATTTGAGGAGGTTTGGCACTGATATGGTAGAGAGAATTGAGGACACCTGCATCCGAATCCGTTCAGAGATAAATGAGTGGATGGACTGTATTTTCATAGTGAGCAAGGATGACGTTGCGAGAGCAGAAGAAGTTCTGCAGGAAGCATGGAATAGTTACTGGGAAGACGGCGATGGATGGTGTTATGGAGACTATATGGAAGATAAGCTGGTTAATGCCGGCATTGCATTTGATTCATACTATGCAGATTCGGAGGATTAAATATGCAGAGCAAGAAAATGCTTCTGATCGGAAGTTACTCACCGGAAAATGAAGGCAAGCCAGAGATAATCGACCGAGATTATTACCGGCAAGGATGGATATTCAAGGATGAAGATGCTTTTCAGAACAGGCCAGACGATGTTTGCTATATTCCGGAATTGTCGGACGAAAAGTATACGAGGAACGACATACTGAAAATATTTGCCGGAGATGAAGAATTGGCCGAGACAATGTTCGAGGAACTGGATTGGCAGCACCCAGAAAGTCTACTGGAAGACTGGAAAGCAAATGGCGAAATTGTTTGGTGCCCGCATTGCGCAGGATATGTTCAGACCTATGATGAAGAGATTGAAAAGTGCCCGGTATGTGGCGCGGAATTGGAGGATTGAGATGGATGATTTTATTTTAAAGATAACGGCAGAAATCGTGATTACACAAGAAGATGTGGACGATATCATGTCAACTGCGTTAGACAGTTCTACGTTGCAGTGCTGGTGCTCGGAAGTCAACGTAGTAGGAAGGTATCTTGGAGAATATGCTAGCGAGCAGATCAGTAGGGGCGGCGAACTGGAATTGTATGAAATTGAGGAGGAAACATATCGCTCCCTGACGTTAGAAAATTTTAAGACCGGGTTGCTGAAATACCTTTCAGAAGACCATATGCCAGTTGCAAGACGGTATGATGGAACCTGGGGAGTTGATCTAGGAATGATTGATGAAATTGCAGCAGACGAAATTATCCAGTACGCATTGTTTGAAGAAATTGTATATAGCTGAGGTAAGAGAATGAGCAAAGGAATTGTGACAGAATATCCGGAAATCTGTATTTTCTGCGGAAGACAGGCAGAAGCAGAACACCATTTAATCTTCGGAACTGCTGGGAGAGAACTCAGCGAAAAGGATGGTTTAAAAATCCCAGTTTGTAATAATTGCCACAACATGGGACAAAAGCTCTGCAGAATCCACGAAAATCCAATGGCCGAGAGATTATCGAAAATGCTCGGACAGGCAATTTGGGAAAAAGAGTGGATTTCTGCCAATAGCCAGCAGGAATCAAGAAAAGCCAGGGAAGCATTCCGGAAGAGATACGGAAGATCATATTTGTAGGAGGCGAGAGTATGGGAGCTATATTGATGCTGTTGTTTTTATTATACGTTGGAGCAAGAAAGTGAGGTAAGAAGATGGTAAAAGAGTATTGCGATAGATGCAAAGCGGAGATTGATCCGCACGAAAGGCTTTCAAAGAAAATCGTTAAGATCACTATTCCAAGCCCGCAGAGTTGGGATGGATACACAAGATCAGTTACATTGTGCCCGGAATGCTTCGGCAAAATGGGAATCCAGGAAGTCGCAAAAAGTATTTCTTCCGGAGATAAGGAAGAGAAAGAGCCAGCGGCGGTAGATAAACTCCTGGATATTATCAGAGAGCTGGTGAACGATTGCATGGAGGAAAGAGGAGAATGAACAATCAGGAAATCTTAGAAGCGTTGAAGAAATCAGTGGCAATGCCGCCGGTTCTCTGCATGAACGAAAGAAGCGTCATATTCGTTGATTATGCAGATGGACATGGAGAGGCAAAACCACAGGTGAATAACTGGTTTCGTTGTCCTTGTTGTAGCAGTATTGTAGGCGAAAGAAGAATTGTACATGAAAGAATAATCGATCAGAGAAAGAAACCATACTGTGAGAAATGCGGCCAGAAAATAAAATGGGCTGCAGGCAAGGAAGAATCAAAGAAACTTATCACTGTAAATCCGCCGGACACAGAGTATACAGTGCTGGCAAAACAAATTGATAGCGGAAGATATGTACACATCGGAGGAGTGTTTGGAAACGAACTGCTCTGCAGAAAACGCTTTGAAGAAAAGGTGAGAAACCGGGAGATCTTCCATGGTATTGATTTAAGCACTGCGGTATTAGCAAAGAGAGAGACAGTGACGTTGACAGAAGAATGGGAGGCTATGGAAAATGTTGATCTGGAAATGTAAGAAGTGCGGGTGGATCGGAAGAGATTCCGACCTGGGCCTGCATTATGGAAATGATGAGGAATATTGTCCTCGATGTAAGGAAGTGGACAGCATTGCAACAGTTGATTTTTCCGACTGCTTCAGCAGCCAGGAATTGGAAAAGCTGTGGCAGATCTTTGGAGAAATCCCTATTGATAACGCAGATGCTATCCTGGAAGAGTTCCTGGGATTTCCAGAAGGGACAGACAGAATAGAAATCTGGCATTGGTTTGATGAAAATTATCCAGAAGGCGTAGCTGTATTGATGAATGGAGGAAAGCATGGTAATTGAAAGAACCATAGTAAGCAAGGTCGGAGAATATGACGGCATTGCTATTTGCGATGAAAGAACGGTGAAAGTTGAGCTGACGGAAGCTGAACTTGAAGAGGCATACAGAATCAGAGCAGAAGAATACTTGACAGAAGATATAAAAAATGCCCTGGAAGAGTTCTATGAGTATTGGGGAATCCCTAAAGGCATTGCAGGAGGTTTAAGCGATAATTCGGACATTATCTGCAAGATTGCAAGCCTGTACAGAAAGAACCAGGATGCAAATGTGGCATCTGCAGACACAATGAAAGATGCAGTAAAACAGGTTTTGAAAGAGGAAGGTGTTTGAAAATGAGCAGGGTAGTTTATCCGGCGAGGGAAACCGTAACGGAGATTAGAGGCGAAGATGCGGCAGAGATCATCAATAAAATGATGGAGAAGGAAGGAATGACGCAGATCCAGCTGGCTCAGAAAATGGGAATCACCAGACAGAGAGTGAGCAGATTGATTTCTGGGAATATGAGATATGAGAATTTCGTGAGGATTATCAATGCTGCTGGGTATGATGTGAAAATTGAAAAACGCAAATGCGAGAAAAACTCGAAATAACAGAGCAAAACTATTGACAAATACGCAAGTACGAGTTATAATATATACATAATCAAACAAAACACAAGAACCAAACAGGTAGGTGTTATTTTTTACCCACGCAGCTCGCAAGTGCGAGAAACGCAAAAGAAAAAATCGCATTTGCAGAAAGAAGTATGAATGAGCTATCAGAGAAAGACAAAGGATCGGAGGGACATAATGACAAACTGGGGATATGGCTGGGAATGTGAGAACAGCGAATATACCAGAGCAGATGCAAAGAGAAGCCTCAGAGAGTACCGAGAGAATCTTGCAGGAAGAGCAGATGTGAGAATAGAAAAGCACAGAGAGCCGATCACAGCATAATTTTAGGAGGAATATAGCATGGCATTATTAGAGGTTAAGACAAGTTACGCAACATATACAGATTGTACATTAAGAGTAGGGCAGTATCAGATGGATGGCAGTATCGCAGTTGAAATTTTCAGCAGAAGAGAGGGACCAGTTGCAAGAATTACCGTTTGTCTGTGCGATTCAGCATTAGCAGAAAATGAAGCATATGTGGATACAAATAATTGCCCTTTGGTAGTGGATTTCTTTGAGGCGAAAGGGCTGGCAAAATCGACTGGAAGAACGAGACGTAGTGGATATTGTATTTATCCAGCAATGGAATTTGATCGAGAAAAGATAGCCAAATTTGAAGGGGAGATGTAAGAGGATGGAAAGAGTATATTATTCAATTAATGAATCTCTGGCTAAGACAGCACACGATATGATGTCGATGAGAGATTATGAGAAAGATAGCAAGACAAAGGAATATCGTAGCTATGTCGATAAAGCGTATGATCTGGCCGATAAGATAGTGGCAGAAAGACCACTTCAGGCAGAAAGACTTTATAGCATGGCAGAAAGATATTCGAGAAGAATGGCAGAGTATTTCAACCGGGACAGTAAGATCGGATGTATGTGTCCGTCAATCTTGATTTCAGGAGGCGGCAATTTCCCTGTTAAGAAAAAAGAAAAACAGGTGCAGGCGTGGGATACTAACCACCAGTTCTATCAGGAAACGCAGAAGATTCTCTCAAAGATTGAAAGCGCACTGTACGGTAAGGATGTTATTAAATCCGGAGATCAGGATGCGATCGAACGTCTGGAAGAAAAGCTGGTGAGTCTGAAAGAAACTCAGGAGCGGATGAAAGCAGCAAATAAAGCAATTCGACTGAAAGATACCAAAAAGGGAAATGAAGAGCTTATGAATATGGGGTATTCAGAAGAACAGGTCCAGAATCTTCGTGAACCGGATTGGTGTGGAAGAGTTGGTTATCCATCCTATATGCTGCAGAACAACAATGCAAATATCCATAGAGTGGAAGGAAGACTCAAACAGCTGAAAGAAGCTAAAGAAAAGGGAACACAGGAAACAGAATTTGAGATGTTCAAAGTAGTAGAAAATACAGAGATTATGAGATTGCAGATTATCTTTGATGGAAAGCCGGATCCGGAAGTGAGAACTGTTCTGAAAAAGAATGGATTCAAATGGGCGCCATCCCAGGGTGCATGGCAGAGGATGTTGAATCAGGCCGGTAAATACGCATTGAACCGAGTGAAAGAAGAACTGGAGGTGATGCAGAATGACAATTAGAGAAGCTGGAAAAGGCATTGTAAGAAAGTCATACGGCGGACGAAAAAACACATATCGAATCGGATTTGTAAACAGGGACGGCGAAGAAGATGAGACGGAGCTGGATGCGGAAGACATGAATGATCTTGCAAAATTATGGAGTTCTCTTTGCCCGGAATTTAATTGCAAAGCAAATAGTGTCACATATGTGGAGGCTGTATAATGCCAGAACTTCTCACAGCAGAAATCGCTAATGAATACAGAATATTGGCAGAAAATCTTCCGGAAAATGGAAGGCAAGATACAGGAGAGAGAAGAGAACTGCGGCAGGAACTTCAAAGGAGGTGCGGACTATCAGAACTGCAGGCAATCAATATTTTGAATGGTTTTCATGTCAAAGACTACATAGCAACAAAAGAAAGGGAGTATGCAGAGAATGAGCGAAGAAAAGCAGAAAGAGATCAAGACACTTAAAGGGTGGGAAGAAAGTGGGAAAAACTGGGATGATTTTTGCAAGCCTGGGGAGCTGGTGGACGAAGATGTCTACTGGTACTTCTTGAATATTTTGCCACCGAGAAATATGGGAGCAGGATATCTGCAGGTAGGAGGACCTTACGACAGTAGATTGAACCCGAAGACAGGAAAATATATGGCAACCTATTCTACATTCGTGAGAGTAGAGGATAAGGTGTGGAAGTATTGCGGAAATTGTTTCCCTGGAGAAAGCGTTGATATTGAAAGCGAGGACAAGAGATGATTGTTGGTTATTGCATCCTTAATGGAAAAAAGTGGGTCATGTTCGAGGACAAACAGTGTACGGCTGGAGAAGTAAAGCTGACTGATGGCTTCAAAGATAAGCTGATTCGTTGGAACAGTGATAAGCTGATCGGAATGGAAAGTATCAGCAAGGAAGATGTTGATTTAAGAAAAATTGTGAATCGCATGAGAGGAGCCAGACCTTGGCACCCTCTCATGCAGGCTTTAAGAAAGGAGCTGGAGAGATGAACGGAATTAAGATCACACCAGAAGAAATCGGAAAGGCAGCAGAGCTTATCCGAAAAGTAGCAGAAGGAACAACACAACCTGCAGAGCCGCTTACCAGTTGGGAAATCGCAAAAATTTTCCAGAGTACGCACACGAGGATTTTCAACCGGATTTCTCGGTTTTACAATGCGGAAGCGTCCGAAGACGAAAAGAAGGAGTTCGAGATTGCGTATAGACCGTATAGAAACCAGAGAAAACATCCAATCTGGAAACTGAGTGAAAAAGGCTGCCAGCTTTACATTGAAAAGGTATGTGCTGAGGAAAAACGCAGTAAGGCTTTCGTTGAAGGACTTGGGAAATTCAATGATTTAATCGCACAGCATTTCCATGGAGTAAAAACGCAGGAAAATATCCTGATGAAGGGAAGATCCAGAACAGAGTGCAGTTACATAAAGAATCTGTTCGACCAGTTTATCGAAGGCCCGGCAATTGAGAACAGAGAAATCGAAGAGCTGGGGGCAAAATACGAAGAATTTTATAAGGCAATGGGCGGGCTGAATGATGATGTAGCAGCCAAAAGAAAAGTAGAGGACTCGGTAATGGGAGTTGCAATCGAGGCAGAAATGCAGGGATTTATTTATGGATTCAAAGTATTTGAGATACTTTTGAATAGAGAATTAGCCACAGCATAGGAGGAAAAACATGGAAGAAAGAAAAAATATAGTTTATATCGGAATAGATCACATCCATACACACCCAGAGAATCCAAGAAAAGATCTTGGAGATTTAACAGAACTGGCAGAATCAATGAAAAAACAGGGATGTTTACAGAATTTAACGGTTGTTCCGGTAGAAGGACAACCTGGAGAGTATTATGCGTTGATTGGAAACCGCCGGCATGGAGCATCAAAGTTGGCAGGCCTGCAAGAATTGCCATGTAGGATCGCTGAAGGATTAAGTCGAAAAGAACAGTTGTCAATCATGCTGGAAGAAAATATGCAGCGCAGTGATTTGACAATTTATGAGCAGGCTCAGGGATTTCAGCTTATGCTTGATTTGGGAGATACCGAGGAACAAATTGCTGAGAAAACTGGATTCAGCAAGACTACCATTCGCCGTAGGTTAAATATTGCGAAGCTAAACCAGGATGAACTTAAAAAGAAGGAGCAGGACGAAAATTTTCAGTTAACGCTGAAGGATTTATACGAACTAGAAAAAGTGAAAGATATTAAGACGAGGGATAAAATTCTCAGAGAAGCAACCAGTTCAAGAGACTTGGTGAGCAGAGCGCAAGCAGCTGCAGCAGAAGCTAAACGAAATGAAAATGCAAAAAAACTGAAAGAGATGTTGAAGAAGAAAGGCATTAAGGCTGCCCCGAAGTCAGCAGAAAATGAAATTTGGAGCGGAAAATGGAATACTATTAAGGAGTATGAGTTAGACAAAGACGTTCCGGAGCAGATCAAACTTCCAAAGACAGAAGAAGAAAAATTTTTCTTAGTATATTATCGTAGCTTGAGAATTATTACAAAAATTCCAAAAGGAAAGAAAGAACTTTCACCTTGGGAGAAAGAGCAAAAGGAAAAGGATCAGGCAAAAAGAAAAATCAAAGCGATATTAAAAGAGAGCAGTGCCAGAAGAAGAGAATTTCTGGAAAATATTATTTCGGGGAAAATCAGCCCGGTTAAAGATGAATCCGAAGTAAAAGAAAAGATATGGGAAGCTATGATGGCACTTGGCAGTTGCATTTATGCAAGTACAGTGCGAGATTTCTATTTGAAAAAGAGTTACTATGAATCTTCGCCAGAAGAGAAAAAAGCAGCAGATGAGTCAGCGGGGAAACTTAGTTCCTTACATCAGATGATGATTATTTTGCACAATTCAATGAAAATTTGCAACGAACCGTATGATTACAACTTGGTCTTTAATAAAAACAAAGGAGACGCACTCTTGAAAGGATATGAGGTGTTTGAGCCGTATGGTTGGTATTTTGAAGATGAAAAGGAACGTCAGGTGCTGGATGGAACATCTGAACTGTACAGAAAGGAGAGGAAAGGGTGAGCAGCAGGCCAGAGATAACAGCCATGTTATCTCTGGCACTTGAAAAGAAAATCAATCCGTATAATGATCCCAGGATATACTGGGCTAAGGAAGTGACGTTTGATTATTCTACAAACCATGCGGTTAGAGTTGATTATATGAGATATAAGCCGGTTAATAATACGGTGTCCGGAATAGAAAAAGGAGACTTTTACTGTTATGAAGTGAAATCATCTGTAGAGGATTTTCATTCAGGGCATGGCTTGAATTTCCTTGGAGATTATAATTATCTGGTAATGCCGGAGAAGACTTACGCAACGATTTCGTTGGAGGTTCCGCACTACGTTGGGGTTTATGTCTTAGATGGAACAGAATTAACCTGCATAAAGAAGGCCAAGAGACATGATAGGAGCAAACCGGTATCAGAAATGCTACTTATGATGTTTAGATCAGCAGCAAGAGACAGGAGGCGGATATGCAGTGAAATTACGCAGGAGTAATGAATATATGTTTCAAATTGTAGAGTGCAATACTTATATGAAAAGAATTAAGGACGGAAAATATATCCGGCACTCTGAACAATACTCCGATGTTTATTACTATGTTGACGAAAATGCCGAAGAAAAGGAAAGAAAAGTAGAACCGGAAGAATGGGGCGGTAGCGATTTCGTAAAAACATATTATGAGGCAGTGGAGAAGAGATTTGTAGGCGTTGTTATAGGCATGAAGCTTATCACGCTGAAAGCAGAATTGTTTTGCGATAGTGCCTGCAGGCCAGATGGAGTAGAAATTGATTTTGTAAACCGAAATGATATAGAGCAGAAAAAGGTTGCTATTGTAGCATATGGGTGCAATAAAACAAGGCTTGTTCCGCTGGAACAGTTAAAGATCATAAGGAAAGTAGAGGAAAACGAGGCATGAAAACAGGTAAATATGCGAAAGATGGAAGAGAGATGCAGGTAGGCGATGTTGTACACTTCAGATGCAAAAATCATCCGCTGAGCGGAAAAGGCGTAGTATTCATGGGTAAGGAAGTGGATGGCTTAGGAGAAGATCCGTTCCGCATCAGAGATACAAGAACTGGAAGAAATAATGGACGGATATACCCTTATTACGATGATGCGGTATATCGAATTGACGGAAGAGAGGGCGAGTAGTCATGGCAAAACAGATGGTTTTGAACCGAAAGATGTACAAGGAAATTAAGAAAATGGATCACCAGGATATGTCCAACTACCTGTCACGTTATTACATGAACGCATACAACCAGGGCAAGGAAGACTCCGAAGGATTGAAGGCAGATGAGCTAAGAGAAATCCTTTTGACAGTAAAAGGGATCGGGCCAACAAAAACGGAGAGCATCATGGAAGCAGTCGGGAAAGCCCTCGAAGAAAAGGGGTGATGGAAATGTGGCAGCGAGGAAATGAATGTGATGGCGAGTGGTGCGATAAAACCAGGAAAGGCGAGCTTGCGGCAACAGTGCTGGCCGGATTCTTCTTTTTGGTGGTGCTGGTAATGCTGGCACCGGGAATGATCGCATTAAAATTACTGGACTGGGTATATGGAAAATTATATTGGAGGGAGAGTTGACAAATGGAAGAAAAGAAGGTATGGTTAGAAGTACCAAGATTTACTGGCGAAAATGTCCCGGTGAATGTAGCTGCAAGAGTAATGAAGAAAGATCCTCAGTTTGTGAGACAGGGAATCATCCAGGGATTACTCACGTTTGGAGTAGCTTTCAAGAAAGATGGAAGTAGCCAGTATGATTATTACATATCGCCTATGAAATTCTGGCAGGAAACGGGTTATGTTTATGACGGAATCGAGGTATAAAATTGGTCTGAGAAGTGCTGAAAAAGTACCAAAATTGGTGAATAGGAAACAAGCAGGTAACAAAATGACCGATAGTTCCCGAATTTGCAGACTTTGCTGTTTCCATCGAGGAAGCTGCTAAGGCTGGAAAGTTCTAATCAAACCTTTTTAATCAAAGAGTCAACAAACCTAGAAAGTACCGTAGTTCCAAGGGCTGCGGTACTTTTCTTAGTTTAGATCAAAAAATGAGAAAGTAATTTGAGACACGGTGAGAAGCCTTGAAAATGGCAAGATAGGCAAACAGGTAGGTAACAAGTAGGCAACAGAGCGAAGGAAACAAAAAGAAGAGCCGATCACAGGAAAAGAAATGCCGCAACCACAAGGGTTACGGCATTTTTTCTAGTGTGCCGAGCATGGCACTAATCTTACTGGTGAAAGTCCAGTCACGGGTATTTACCGCCAAGTGTAGTGAACCACAAGTCGGTACCAGTAATGGTATGGATGAAGGTAGAAAAAAGCGGCTTTTCAAGCCGCTTTTTCTGCATAGTTAAATATGTTAAATAAAAAAAGATTGTTGAAAAAATATTACATATATGATACAATTGTTAACATAAACGTAACATGATAACGAGGTATAATGATGGAAAGAAGGCAAAGTATTATGAGAAGGAGAGGCAAAACATTTTTATCGCTGTTTCTTTCTGCTGTGATCGTTACCGGTCAGCCGGTATTGGCAGCCGATTTTTCTGCTGGAGAGGAAACATTTATTTCGGAAACCACAGAGCAGGAAGGCGATGTATCGGAAGCTTCAGCTATTTTCGAGGATACTGTGGATTCAGACAGTGAAATGAGATATGAGAAATATGAGGCGACAGTTTCTAGTGAAATCCTTGATTTGGGACAGACTGGAGTAAACGGC
>OBXH01000137.1_pt1 | contig 100631 bp, 70 predicted proteins | sample 1538101 | NCBI WGS metagenome assembly OBXH01 (sample SAMEA2580141, study PRJEB22360) | human gut metagenome | biome: human gut; feature: human-associated habitat; material: faeces | place: Denmark | collected 2008/2010 | reverse complement strand
AACGGTGTATTGACCGTATGAGTAATTTCTTGGGAATAACATGAGTTAGTCTTGGCCTCTATATACATGGGGGACAAAAAAATGTCCTCCATGTATGTGATGCGCATGATTGACGTCATTATCACAAGTTTTTTAAGCATACAGTTGTTTTACCTTCTACGTTGATGTATTGCTTAGATTCTGCTGATGTTACCTTTTTCTGTCGAGATTTATATGAGAGTAAACAATATTGTTCCCAAGCATTTTTCTGTCATGATATGGCTTTTTATCTTTTTGACAAAATTACTTCGGAGAACTTATCTACCGAACAAACTGGATATTTCTTTAGAACGGATAGAGAGAGTCTCGGGAAACAGAACTATATAGCTTTGAATATGGATATTAGTCTTTGGGGAAATGAAATTACTCCAATTGCTCCTTTTATCAAAAAGGTTGATGAATTTGATAGATAGATTGCATGTGGCTATTTTAGCCTGTTTACTGCATAAACGGGTACATTTTTATAAAGGAGGATATTTTAAGAATGAGGCGGTGTTTAGATCTAGTATGAAAGATTACTTTGATGATGTATTCATGAAAAATTATTAATTTGTATATCTAGTTAATAACTAGTTTGTTATTACTTGAATCTAATGACCTGTAAGTACCAAAAAGGAGACGTAATGGAGACAAAAGGGGACTGGACAGTATACGCCCTGTTATATCTTTGCAGAGTCATTCAAACAAAACGAATGGCAAACAGATAACCTTTATTTTTTTAACCATTTAAACTTTAACGATTATGGCTTTAGAGTATGTAGTAACAAAAAGAGTGTTCGGTTTTGACAAAGACAAAAACGAAAAGTATGTAGCAAAATCGGTTCGTTCCGGTAGGGTTAATTTTGCAAAGATGTGTCGCAAAGTAAGTCAGCTTTGTGGTGTTCATCGGAAAGTGGTCGATTTGGTAGTCAGTGGTCTGGTAGATAAAATGGCTGAGGATATTGATGACGGAAAGAGCGTTCAGTTGGGTGAGTTCGGAATCTTTAGCCCTACTATCCGTACAAAAAGCTCGGATGAAGAAAAGGAAATTTCGTCCAAGTCAATCGTTCAGAGAAAGATTTTATTCTATCCGGGGAAAATCTTCAAAGATACGTTGGCGGACATGAGTATTACGCGTCGTGCGGAGATTGAAACAGATTATACGGACGGAAGTAGCAACGGTGGCAATACCGGCGGAAAGCCGGGTTCTGGCGATGATGGCAAGGGAGAAGGAGGAGTGACACCCGATCCGGCAGTATAATAAGTTTAGTTTTGCTTTAAAGAAGGCTTTAGAGTTTTGGATGCACAGAGAATCGATGAATATTCGATGATCTGTGCATCTTTTTTTGTTAATATTCTACTATTGAACTTTTCAAACTTGCAAAATCGTTTCAATCGGTTCACAGAACCTTTCACACCCTATATTTTGTTCTGAAAGTATGATTTTATTCATTTCTTAACTTCTATATTTGTTCACAGAAACGAACGACTATGAAACATGGAATCTATATATTGACTTTTTTTATGACATTACTTGGTCTTTCGGAAAGTGGATATGCTATGATTCCGTTTTTCACAGCTACAGGTGATACGGTCCGGCGGGCAGTAATATATTTCGAGGTGTCTGAAACGTGTGTTGACTCTTGTTATGGTAGTAATAATCAGGTGATTGCAGTGTTGGACTCTTTGTTGGCGAGGAACTCGGATACGAAATATATAACTGCTTTGAATGTAATCACTTCTGTTTCTCCCGAAGATGACGAGTCTTATAATACAAATTTGATTTCCAAGAGGAATCACTCGGTTAGTGAATTCTTACAACGATATCATTCGAATATTGATGTTAATAAGATTCATTATTTTTCAGCTGGCGAGAATTGGTCAGAGTTACGTAAGTTGGCGGCAGCTGACCCTAACCTGCCGGATCGTGAGGAAGTGTTGATATTGATTGATTATCATAAGAATGATATCGTAAAACGGAAACAATTGTTACGTAAGTTAAATCAGGGAGCTGCTTACAGATACATGGTCAACAATGTATTTCCTAAGTTGAGGCGGTCTGAAATTACAATAGTCCGGGAAATCCCGGAAGTGGCGAAGGAAACCTTTGAACCGGTATCTTCTGTCTCCGAGTTGTTGGTTTCAAGACAGGAAGAGGCGCTTCCGGATAGTCAGCCTGATAAGTCTGTGGGAGAAAGTGTAAATGAACAGACTTGTGAGGCAGTTATGTCGGAGGCAGAAGGACCGGGGAAAAGTAAAACAGTACTTGCAGTGAAGAATAACCTGCTATATGATATGGCATTAGCGCCGAATATAGAAGTGGAGATTCCATTAGGCAAGCGGTGGTCTTTTAATACCGAATACAAATGCCCGTGGTGGCTGAATAGTGAACATGATTTTTGCTATCAACTTCTTTCGGGAGGCATGGAAGGACGTTACTGGTTGGGAAACAGGCAGAAACATAATCGGTTGACCGGGCATTTTATCGGGCTTTATGCTGAAGGTGGAATATATGACTTTCAATTACAGGGAGACGGTTATCAAGGCAAGTATTATGGAGCTGCAGGAGTGACTTATGGGTATGCACGACAACTGGTACTTCATTTTTCACTTGAGTTCAGTCTCGGCATAGGGTATTTGACAACGGAATATAAGAAATATACTCCTTACGAGGGGGATATTATATGGACAAATAGTGGGCGTTATAACTTTATTGGCCCTACCAAGGCGAAAATTTCTCTGGTATGGCTGATAACAACAAGGAGGTAAGGACGTTATGCGAGATACAAGATATATTATTCTTGTGCTTCTGTCCTCACTGCTGATGCTGATCGGGTGTAGTCGTCGCGATGTATTGGATGATTATCCTGTAAGCGGGGTGGAAATCTCGTTAGATTGGGCCGGAGTAACAGATGAGTTGCCGGAAGGAGTTCGGATTATATTTTATCCGAAAGACGGGGAAGGCAGAAAAGTGGATAGGTACCTTTCGGTACAAGGCGGGGAGATGAAGGTCCCTCCCGGACGATATTCGGTGGTAGCTTACAACTATAACACGGAAGTAGTGCGAATCCGAGGTGAGGAGTCCTATGAAACGATTGAGGCACATACGGGATATTGTAATGGTTTGGGCATTGCCGGAACTGAAAAAATGGTTTGGTCGCCGGACCCGTTATATGTGTTGAATATTGATGAATTGAAAATAAAGAAAAGTGATGAAGTGTTTCACTTGGATTGGAAATTGGAATCGGTGATAAAGAACTACTCCTTTGCAATAGAGGTGAAAGGACTGGAATATGTGACATCAGTTATAGGGTGTGTAAATGGATTGTCTGATTGCTATTGTATAGGTAAAGGTTGCGGAATGTGTAACTCACAGCCTATTTATTTTGAAGCAAAGAAGGAGGGTGGCAAAGTAATAGCGCATTTTACTGCTTTTAAAGGGGCGAAAGATATACCGACGCGAATGTCAATGTTGGGAGAACCGATTTCTCGAGAAGCAAGTAGTGTAAAGTTGATACTAAGTTTTGTAAGAACTGATAATACGATACAGGAAAGGACGATTGATGTTACTGAAATAATTGGTACGCTTGAAAAAGATGAGAAGGAGGAAGAAGGAAAACAAGATCCGCCACCAGAGATTGAGTTGCCACCTGGTGATAAGATTGAGGTAGAGAAACCGGAGACACCACCTAATCCTGACGGGGGTGGAGGAATGAATGGAAACGTTGATGGTTGGGGACCAGAAGATAATGTTGAATTACCAGTAAACTGATTCCTAATAGCATAAACAGAATAGAATAATATTATTAACTAAAAAGATACAGTTATGAAAAAGATTTTATTGGCAGTAACAGCTGCTTTGGCAATTACGAGTTGCTCACAGAATGAAGAATTTGAGAATGAAGGACAGAAAGCTGAGATTAACTTTACTACCATAGTAAGTAAGGCAACAAGAGCGAGCGAGTTAAAGACAGAAGGTTTGAAAACTAATGGTGGGTTTAAGGTTTTTGCATATAATACAAAGGATAATGATATGTCTGCTGAAACCGTTTTGGGTGAAACACCATTTATGAATGGTGTGGTAGTTTCTTGGAATAGCTCAGCATGGACAATGGACCCTGTTGGGCCTTATTACTGGCCTTTAAAGGATAAGATTCAATTCTTTTCATATTCGCCTGTGGCTCATGTGAACTATGTTGAGCCGACTAGTTCAAAAGCAGGTTATCCAAGTTTTTCTTATACTATCGTTGATTCTCAAGAAGATTTAGTCGTGGCTTATGCAAAAAATGAAACCAAACCGGGAGTATCCGGTACACCTGTAAAATTAGATTTTAAACATGTTCTGACCCAGATTAATTTCAAATTAAAAGGGAAGGATGATGGTTTTACTTATAAAGTAACCGAGATTACTTTGTCAGGAATAAATAATACTGGAAATTTTACTTATGTTGATCCTACTGAGAGTGTAGTAGGTACTTGGTCAAGTCCTTCTACTCCTAAATCGTATCAGTATAATGCAACTTATACCGATTTTACAGGTACTTCTGGACTTACTTTAGCAACGGATGATAATGCATTAATGTTAATGCCGCAAACTTTGGGAGAAAATGCAGAAATAACAATAGTATATTCTACTGTATATGGTGGTGGAGAAGTCTTTAATGGAGAGAAAAAAGTTAGTTTGAAAGATGTTGTTTGGGGAGCTGGTGATAAGATTCTTTATACTCTTTTATTACCAGGCGGAGCTGAAAATGTTACATTTACTCCAGATGTAACTAACTGGAATACTCAAACAACGCCGGAAGCAAACGAGGCTCAGTAAAAACTTTCTAGATTTGAAAATTGAGCTTTCGAAGGATTATTTCTAGATTAGAAATACTTTTAAGAAGTCATCTCAGAAAAATGAGATGACTTCTTTTTTACTTTTCTCCTTTTTTTTATGGCTATATGAAATCTTTCATATATTTTTGTTGAAAACATAAAACAAATACAAGCAAAGCCAACATATGCCGTCTATCTGTCAAGGAAATTGGGATTGTCAAAACTGTCCAAAAGCTGTGGGCAATGCCATTGCTCATATTATTTATCAGCGGGGTTTCCATAGGCCTGCGCATAAATGCGAGGAGAATTTCATTCTTTTTTTGATGAAGGGAGAGATGCTGGTTAATAGTCAGGAATATGCAGGTACGATGCTCAGAGAAGGTGAGTTTATTCTTCAGGCTATCGGATCAAAATTTGAGATGCTTGCTATGACTGAATGCGAATGTATTTATTATCGTTTCGTTCAACCGGAGTTGTTTTGCGATTTGCGTTTTAATCATATCATGAAAGAGGTATCTCCTCCGCTTATCTATTCCCCTTTAAAAATAATTCCTGAATTACAATATTTCTTGAATGGCTCTATAACCTATTTGAAGGGAGATAAAGTCTGTCGGGAATTGTTGTCTCTCAAACGGAAGGAATTGGCATTTGTGTTGGGTTACTACTACTCCGATTATGATCTTGCGAGCTTGGTACATCCACTTTCCAAATATACAAATGGCTTTCAATGTTTTGTCATTCAGAATTATAAAAAAGTAAAGACGGTAGAAGAACTGGCACAATTAGGCGGATACACTATCAGTACATTCCGTAGGATTTTCAATAGTGTCTTTCATGAACCTGTGTATGAATGGATGCTGGCACGCCGCAAGGAAAACGTTTTGGACGATTTGCAAAACTCAGAATGTACAATCTCTGAAATATGCTATAAATATGGATTTGAGTCATTACCTCACTTCTCCAATTTCTGTAAAAAATCCTTTGGGGCTTCTCCTCGTAATTTACGTAGATAGAAAGAAGTTACGATTTGCTGATAAATGACAGAGGCTGAACTCTCTACATTGAGACAACCTCTATCTATATTTATGCTTTATTATAGATTCTCAGTTCTGCTCCATTGGTTTCCTCAATTTTTCTGCTACTTGTAGCAACTGTGCTTTATAATCTATCATAGAAATAGCAGGAATTGCACCGGGAGGCAGATTTTTCTTGATTTCCTCGTTTTTCTTTATTAAGTCTGCACAAGCTTTTTCGCACCATTGAGCAGCTTTTTCGCGTAATGACATATCTGCACATGCTTTGTTCATCCATTTCACCCACTGCAATAATTGTTCTTCATCGCCTAGAATTGTGTGTGAAGCAAGTAGTTTGTCTCCCCGTTTTACGAACGAGTCCCACTGGTTCATAATGCCGTCTCTGTTAAGCCGTAGATTTTCGCCTATCATGTCGGCTTCTGCTACATTCATCTGTTTCATACGAGTGACATAAGCATTCAGTCCTTGTTCGTCGAATGTACAATGTTTCGACTCATCCACTTTCAGATATGTATAAGAGCCGCTAATCCAGTCTTCAAGTATTCTACGGTTGAGCGAAGAAGCTTGTTGTGGAAATCTGTCGGCTATCTCCTTCTTATGATTTACCACATATAAAAATGCCGAGGAGTTGATATCATGTATATAGCGGTAGAATATTGAGAAATAACCTTCATATTCCAGTATTTTCTGTTCTTTTCCCTGTAAGAAATCAGCAGCTACTTTTCCCGCCTCTTCTTCACGGTTGGCGGCAGAAAGTACATTGATATATCCGCAGACAAAAGCAGAGTCACGCTCACCCGCTTCATAGCGTTTCCTAAGACCTGAAATTCCACCGGACTCTACTCCCAGTTTTACTTTTTCCAACAGTGCAGACGCTTTGTCGGCACCAAGAAGGCGATGTACTACTTCACCACTTGAATTTAGGAAAAGAAGGGTGGGATAGCCTCGCACATCATATTTTTTTCTGATATCTACCCCTTCTCCTTTTTCCATATCCATTTTCAGATTGACAAAATGGCGGTTGAAGTAATCGGCAACCAGAGAATCTTTAAAAACTACCTTGGACAACATTCGGCAAGGACCACACCAAGTGGTAAAACAATCTACAAAAAGTAGTTTGTTTTCTTCTTTAGCCATTTTCAATGCATTGGCAAAAGAGAGTTCGCGGAAAGCGATGCCATCCGGTTGTGCAAGAGTCATTTGCATTTTTTGGGCAGGGATCATTTGTGCTCCCTGTGCAGGAACTACTTGCTGTCCTTGTATCGTTTGAAACGATGGCAGACATACTGTTGTCATACAGATAAGAAAGAGTTGTTTCATATTAATTATTTTGTATTGATAATAAATCTTGAATATGGATTCAGATCTTACATTTTATTGTAGTACCGTTTTTCACTTGCTTATTTAAAATTGTATTTCCTTCTTTTTTTACTGTCACTTGTAGTTTGTTGTTTGGCTTCCTGATTACTTCTATATCAAAATCAGAATCAAAGGCTTTGATTTTCCGAAGGTACATATATCCCCATTCTTGTGGTAGGCGAGGAGTCAGGGTGAAAGAATGGAGTCCGGTGGGACGAATACCGAAAATGCCTTCTGTGATAATACGTCCATAGAGTCCGCTTTCTGCAGAAAGATGGCGTTGTCCGCCTTCCGGCCATGCTTCTACCGGATATGGGACATGATTACCTAATAAACGTGTGCCGGAATAATGTTTCATAAACTTCATCGCCTTTTCTATTTCGCCTGCCATGAAGGCGCCACGCAGGGCATATAAGGTAGACCGATCCCAAAAAGTCTGGCTTCCGGCTTGTGTCAGAAGCCCGTTTTCGCTCCATAGGCGGGGAGAGAAAAGAGCATCAATCGTGCCCGTAGCCCGCTTGTTGATTCCTACAGTTAGAGGAATACAAATCCATGCGCGGAGAATATCGTTACCTTCATAATATGCGTATGTATCAAATCCTTCTACCGTTGCTGCAAAGTAAGAGTCGATTGCTTTTTCCAAATCGCTGGCCTGTTGACGATATTTCTTAATCACTGCTGCCCCTTTGTCTAAGTCTTCAGCTAGGTAAGCTGCGGAAAGAAGAGCGTCATAATATAAAGACGAAGTGCATAAATTCGCTTTTCCGGCGGGAAAGCGCCCTTCTAATTCATCTGCATCAGAGGTAACTACACCGGCTTCATTCAGTTTTTTATGATTAAACTCCAAACACCATTCTATTAGTGGCCATAATTGTCGGGCTTCTTCTTTATTGCCGCTTGCTAGTGCATAACGTGCTGCGCCATAAGCAATCATGGCAGCGTCACCACGGTCACCGGCTCCATTCCAGTAACTTTCTCCTTCGGCTATGATTGAGCTGGGAATCGGTTTCCATTCGTTATTCATATAACGTGCGAAGTGTTTAAATGAATTGACTGCGGAAGCATTTCCATAGTCATAACCGATAAATGGGAAATAGGGATTGATGTATTCGGCCTGGTCGTTAGCCCAAATGGCGGCATAGTAAGATTCTCCGCCAGGACCATGCATGGGACCGCCTTTGGTGGCATAAATACTTTCGCAAGACCGGATTTTGGAGAAAGCAAACATTTTATCGAGTATCGGGTCCGGAGTTTCCAATATAAGGTTACTCATCCATTCAGATACAAGTGCTTGTCGTTTTAATAATTCTTGATTGGCATCTATGACGGCCTCTTTCTCAGAAGGCTTGTAGCCGGAAATAGAGGCGGAGAATGTATAACTTTTGCCGGGAAGCAATGTGACAGCCCTTTCAGTTCCATGGGTCAGTAATTTGATAGAGTAACTTCCTGCCACACCTTGTTTCGGATTTGTGGAAAGCGTGGTGATGCCGGTGGGAATCTCAAGGCTTACTTCACTGGTTCCTGTATTGGTGAACTCATACATCTCAATCAATGACGGTGATTCGGTTGAAGGCAGATAAGTGCGTTTCAGTGATAAGGAATTTTTCTTTCCCAGTGTGATATCGCTGATCACTTCCATTGTTCCGTTTAGCGTGATAGTTCTCACTTGTTCTTCTATGGAACGGCCGTTAATAGTCATCGCATCTAATGGATTCCAATCGAAGCGACGCATCAGGCTACCATGTGTATTGTTAGGTATAGTACGCAACATAGGCCATATCATGCTTTTATTCAATTCGAAAGCTCCTGTTTTGTCTACGCCATACCTTAAAACGACTGCTATTTGTTTGCCTGCCATTTCGATGTGGTCATGATGCACGTCTCCTTTTTTAACTTGCCATGTAATACCGCCGTCAGTATTGATTTTCCAACGTTGTTGTGCATAGTTTATCGGGATGCATGACAGAATTAAAAGAAATAGGAATAGTCTTTTCATTTTATTGCAGTTTTATGAGGTTTACTTCTTTGTAATTGTCATTGCAAATCCACCGCCGGATGCCATACGAATTTTTTTCTTGGAAGCGGGAGTGATGGTGAATTGCTCTTGTTTATAGTCTTCGGCTTGCTTGTCGGCATTGATACCATCTTTGAATAATATGACTTCATAGTTGCCATTATCAAGGAAATCAAAGTCGAGAGTAATCTCGCGGGCAGTCCAGTCGGTCATTCCGCCTATATACCAAGAAGTACCAGCCCTGCGAGCCATTATAATGGATTCGCCTACTTTGCCTTGTAAAACACGTGTTTCTTCAATACCTTTGTTTGGAATGCTAATGATAAAATCCGTACATTCCTGTTCGCGTTTGTAAATAGTTGGATTATCTGCAAGCATGGTCAAAGGAGAATCATGTACCACATAAGCTGCCAGTTGATGGCAACGGGTACCTTGACTCATCGGATTATAGTAGATATCCTTAAAGTCTTTTTTAGATGCATTCCGCATGGCTCCCGGAGTATAGTCTACCGGTCCTGCCATCATGCGTATATAGGGCATTGTTACGTCATATTCCATCATATCTTTCTGAATTGAACTCCATTTCATTTCTTCCATACCGAAAACTGCCTCAAAGTTAATAATATTTGGATAAGTACGGTTCAATCCGGTCGGTTTATAGAAACCATGCAGGTCTAAAGTCAGTTTATATTTTGCAGTCATGTCTGCGATGCGGTAGGTCATTTCTACTGCTGTCTGGTCATCCCTATCCAGAAAATCTACTTTGAATCCGCTGATACCCATTTCTGAATATTTCTTACAGGCTGCTTCCAACTGCTCGTCCAGTACATTGAATACTGTCCAAAGGATTAAATCGACTCCTTTACTTTTGCCATAACGGATAAGTTCTTCCAAGTCCAGTTCCGGTATAACTGTCAGCATATCGCCTTTTTCCGGATTATACCACCCTTCATCCAAAATGACAAACTCGATGTGGTTGTCCGCAGCGAAATCAATGTAATACTTATAGGTGTCCATGTTAATGCCCGCTTTAAAATCTACGTCGGAGATTCCCCAGTCATTCCACCAGTCCCAAGCTACTTTGCCGGTCTTGATCCATGAACAGTCTCCTATACGGTTGGGTGATGCTAAGGCATAGACTAAATTGTTTACGGGCATTTCTGTGTCTTTTTCTGTTATGGCCCATATACGCCACGGATAGTTTCTTTCTCCTGTTGTCCGAGCGATGTAGTCAGTGCGTTTGGTGATTCGCTTCATGGCACGGGGTGGAAAATTCTTTATTTCTGAAGGGTAGTGAGCAAATGTTCCTTGCAATGAAGTGTTTTTTCCATCTCCTTTGATAAACATACCGGGATAATCTTCCAAGTCTGATTCTAGTAAAGTCATTTTAAGTTCGTTTCCACAATCTATTGTGATGGGTAGAAATGCAATATTGTTAGTGTCCACTCCTTTTATTGAACTTTTCGTATAAAGGTTTTGAAAAGCCATTGCATATTGGTCTTCTCCGGTTGGCATGGTTGAATAGGACATGAAAGTGGGATAATCTTCTGGAAAATTCATTTGTACCATTTCATCTTTAATTATCAATGGCCCTTTCATTGTGGTGTAGAAACGATAGGCTATTCCCTCATTGTAAGCTCTGAAGATAATACCATAATTACCTTTAAATTTTAGGTTCAGTTCATTATAGGTAACTTCGAATGAAGGTAGGCGATAATGTGGAGAAACAATATGTTCTTTGACTGATGAATTACGTTTTATGCGGCTTATCTTTATATCTTCTCCTAAAATCTTATCTTCAAGTAATAAACCTATCGGACTTTTATCCAACAGTGTTTGGCTATTGTGTTTCAGTGTGTATGATAATTGGCCTTTTGTTTCAATCTCGACTGTCAGTTTTCCATTTGGAGATTGCAGTAAGTAGTCGGCAGCCTGCAAAGGCAGGCTGCTCCAGCTAATCAATAAAAACAAATAGAGTAATTTGATATGTTTCATATATTTCAAGTTAAAAACTTACTGATTCTTTTTTTATATTTTGGGTACATAATAGTATAGAGAATGCGCTGGACCAACTGAAATTTTTGGTTGCCATTTTCACAAGTTTTTTATTTATTATTTTACTTCTTGAAGCTCTAAAGCTATACTAGAATATTCATTTTTCAATAGTGTTTGCAAGGCGATGCCTTTTTCCATTAAAATCTTACCACTAATTATCTTATTATGGAGAGAGCAAGGTTTATTTTTACTCAAAGGTGTTAAATCTATCAATTGATATTTCTTTTGCGGGTCTAGTCCATTCATTTTCACATTTGGGATTGTCATATTTATGAAGTGATTCATTTTATATGCATAGAACACAGCCCGGTCTTTTTCCGGAGCTACATACATTAAAGAAGCCACTCCTTTATTCTCGTAAGGAGATATCAAACGATAGAGATCACCGAATTGTACTATCGGGCGAATGCCTTTATATGCTTGGATTGCTCTTTGGGTAAATTCCTTGTCTGCTTCTGTCATGTCTTCAGGTTGCATCTCCATTCCCAGGCGGCCGGACATGGCAACATCAAAACGAAATTTCAACGGTAAATAACGACCTGTTTGATGATTCTTGTCCGCACTTACATGGGCAGCCATGGCAATAGCCGGATAAAAGCAGGAAACGCCCCATTGCAAATAGACACGTTGTAATGCATCTGTATCGTCACTCGTCCAGAACTCATCGAAATAAGGCAATATACCATAGTTGATGCGGCCTCCACCTCCAGCACAAGCTTGAAGTATAAGTTGCGGATATTTGGCACGGATTCGTTCCAAAACGTTGTTTAGTCCCCGATGATATTCAATGTATAGATGTGATTGTTTCTCTTTCGGTAAATAGGGAGAACCGTAATCCAGCATACAGGAATTTGCATCCCACTTCATATAAGCTATCTCCGGATAATGTGTCATTAAATTGTCTATTACACTGAATACAAAATCCTGAACTTCGGGGTTTGTCAGGTCAAGTACTATTTGAGTCCCTCCGCGACCTGTGGATAAAGGGCGGTTCTTACATTGTAATATCCATTCCGGATGCTTCTCAAATAGTTCACTCTTGGTATTAGACATTTCCGGTTCAATCCAGAGGCCGAATTTAATCTTGTGTTTTTTTGCAGAAGCTATTAAGCCTTCGATTCCCAGAGGTAATTTCTTTTTGTTAACTGTCCAGTCTCCTAAGCTACTGTCTCCTCTATCCCGTGAATATTTGTTACCAAACCATCCGTCATCCATTACAAACAATTCTCCTCCTAATGCAGAGAAAGATTTCATCATTTGGTCCATACCTTCCTGATTAACCTTGAAATATACTCCTTCCCAGCTGTTGAGAAGAATATCTCTCTCTACGTTTCCGTGGCTTAGTTTGTACATACGTGCCCAACGGTGAAAAGCGCGGCTCACTCCTCCTTTGCCAGAGGTACTGTAAGTCATTGCGAACTCCGGTGTCTTGAATGTTTCTTTAGGCTCTAGCTTGTAATGGGAGTTTTCTTCATTAATGCCGGCTATAATATTTAGTTTTGTGTTTGTAATATCCATTTTGAGAAGGTAATTTCCTGTCCAAGCAAGCGTACCCCCCAGTATATGTCCATATTCTTCCTGAGGTTTACCATCTATTGAAAGCATAAAGGAGGGATTATCTGTTTCCGTATTTACCATTCCGTCTTTATTGGAGATTACTTTCTGACCATTGGTCAGTTTCTCTTCTTCCAGCATATTCTCGGCTCCCCAATGTCCGTGGAAGTGTGTCAACCAGTTATCGCCACGTTGTACAGGTAAGTAAGCCGAGACAAAACGATATAAGGTGACAGACTTTTTCCCGTTATTCATAATTTCAATCCAAGTAGAAATAATATCTGTACCTTGATAGGCTTTATAGTATTGTTTTATTTCGAATGGATAAACTTTATCTTTCAACAAGATTTCAGTTACTTCTCCGTCTTTCGTCGGATATTGTTTGACTTGTTCAATCTTCAAATCTAGGGACATATTGCCGTCAGGTTGTGTGGCGGCTATTGCTTTCTCCCCCATTGTCTGAAGGCCGAAAGCAGGATAACTGTCTGCATTGAAAACCATTCCGGCATCATAAATGCCTTGAATATCACTATTCTCAATCTTACTACCATAGTATTGTATCTTTACTGTTTCGCCGGGAGTGGCTTTAATTAGTAAAGAAGTATTGGGAGTAGAGACCAGATAATCTTGGGCAAATAGAGAACTTGAAAGGAAACCTAATGCCGTTAGCAGTAAATAAGATTTTGTTTTCATTGGTATTTATGAATTTTGTGAACTTATTGTTACTTGAATATAGTAGAAGGTATTTCCCCTGTCCAGCAGGCTGGTTGGTCTACCTGGAATAAACGTAAAATGACGGACGCTGTGTTTACAGTATTATTAGGCTCTTCTATTTTTAGCCCTTTAACAATTTTGGGGCCTGTAATTCCCCAAGGCACAATCATTTCGTCTACGCTTACCCCTCCATGTCCATATTCAATACCTCCGTGGTCTGTTAGAAACATGAAATGAGTATCTTCATATAAACCTTCCTGCTTCATCTTGTCGAGTAACTTTCCGATTTCTACATCCGCTTCCTCAATGGAATGTATATATTCCGGTGACATCCATTTGTGTTGATGTCCGGCATGATCTGTATGTACGGAATAAAGGAATACCAATGTAGGGCTTTGTCGGTTTTCAATCAGGAAGTTGAATGCTTTCTCATAATTTTCTATATAAGCGTCTTTTTCTAAGAAACCTATTTCGTCCAGGTGTCGACGGTTATAAGGGTTAATCAAAGGCCCCCAATTATAATAGAAAGCTGTTTTTATTTGTGGCATAGCTTCTTTTAATACAGAAAATACGGAGGGATAATATCCTTCATTATCTTTTTCAATTGCCGGTAATTTGTGTTTAGACACTGTCCAGGCATTGTTTGTTACTCCGTGTTGTTCCGGTCCGCTACCTGTCAGGTGACTTGTCCAGTTGGGTAATGTAACTGATGGCATTACTACCCGAGTTTTTGTGGACAAAACCCCTTCTGCAAGTAACGCATCCAGGTGAGGTGTTTTTGCTTGTTTAAATCCTGCAACACAAATACCGTCCAAGCTAATCAATACGATACGTTTGGCTCTTTTGGGAGCTGCTGCAAAGGCTTCCGTTGTTAGTGCCTGTAATGGTTGAGGCAAGGTAGCTGTACCTAAAAATAATGTTCCTGCTAATCCTTTCTTGAGGAAGTTTCTTCTTGAAATTTTCATATCTATTTTTTTATGTCGCCGGTATCATTAATTTGTTGAATATGTAATTCTACCGACAAGTTTGTTATTAATTAAATGTTTCTATGGTAACAAAAATAAGGAATGGTAATTTGTAAGACTATTCTATTTGTATAAAAACATTTGCTATTTGTCCAAAAGTATCTTTATATAGCGTTTTTTATGATAAAGACAATAATAAATGCAGATTAATATCTGTTTTAGAGATATCAATCTGCATTATATTATTATTCAGGTTATTTCACTTCGAATTGACTTTAGTGATGAAAGCATCCAGTTCTTCCTTAGAAGTAGCTATATTATTCATTAATGCCCAACCTTCTGTTGCTAACTCTTGGCTTAAGGAGCCACTCGTTAATAAGGAGTTGAGTGTGGTAAACTCTGCAATAGTTGATCGTGTAGTTAATTGCTTGTAGAGGCTGGCTACTTCACTGGCATTGACAGCTTTACTGTATACACGTGCTATGGCAACTTCACCCTTGAAGGCATTTTGAGCGGCAGAGGATGGACTACTATTAGAATCTGCTCCAATACAAATGTATTGTGCGTCTCCGCTAGGCATCGTCAGCTTTTTGCAAACATCTGACGCCACGAATTCTCCGTCTAAATATAAACAGATCTGTTCTCCGTTCCATGTAAACAGCAAATGATAATATGTATTTGCCTTTACATCAGTGGCTTTCATGAAATTTAGTTTATGATATTTTCCGTCGCCTCGTATCATGGCACTGAATGTAGCACCTTTAGGATCCGTGTATGTTTCATTAAATGTAAATCCCATACCTGCACTTTGTAAGTTACTCAAAGGATATTGCATTGTTTTTATATCTGAAGTTTTACAATAAACTTCGTAAGTAAATCCGTTTTTAACTCCGTTCGTATAAGTTGTATTACCTTTGTAATCTACCATATAATAATTGGATATGGAGCCTGTGGTATTTGGTTTGATTACGTACATCTTTAGATCTGTATTATAACCTATTGGGGTACCGGTCCCTTTTTTAGTTACCGCTAATCCTGATGCTGCTACATTTTGAGCTTCTGTATTAGTAAATACGATGTCGACCAAATCTGCTTTAGGGGCTTTAACGCTCGGATCTACTGGGGGTAAAGCATTGGTTGTGAATGTAGTACTTTCTACTGGTTGTGATTCACTAAAGAAGGAATCTACTCCTTTTATGCTAATTTTATACTCTGTGTCGGGAGTCAATCCGCTGACCGGGCAACTTAATGTTTCGGGAGTACCGTTTCTCCAATAGAAATCAGATAATACCAGACGAGTATATTTTATTTCTTGTGTGCGCGTATCGATAGCTTCCACTTTGTAATGCCAAATGAAAGAATCGTCTTCACCTTGGTTGAATGTAATATTACATCCATATTCAGTGATATCTGTGACCTGTGGAGTACCATTCATTACAGGAGAGGCATCTTTGTCCGTACGAGTCTGCATATCCCCAAAATATTTGAATTGAGAGCCATTATGCGGTGCTTTTATCAGCCAGGGAGTTTTAAGCTCTTTTTCGTTGTAAGTATCCAGGCGATTGACTTTGATATCGGTATTTTCTTCTATGTCTACGATAACAGCCTCTGTAATTTTCTTCCCGCTATCCGGATATTCATAGTCGGGAGTTATATCTGTTGATATATTCGCATAGTGAGAAGGCCCTACATTAATCCATGTATATTCATTCTGCCAGATAGAGCGTTCGTCCTCTATCGTATAATGGGTGTGTCCGGTAAAGTGAATAACCTGTGGATACTCTTTCAATATTTTATCCATTTTATCATATCCCCATTTAGCTCCCCACGGAGTCCGTTTTGAAGGGGAATGTGAGAATACAAAGATTGGTTTATCTTTATATGTAATAGCAGCGGCTTTTAATTTATTTGCTAAAAATTCGAGACCCTCATCATTGTAATCTGCACTCCAGGCACTATTGGGGTTTACGCTGATTGTTATAAATGGATATCCCCCCCTTTCTATATATTGGTAGAACGATTGGCCTGTATATTGTGTATAAGCTTCTGCACTAGCTGTCCCTCCGGCCGTATCATGATTTCCCAACATATAATAAACCTTTATTGTTGAAGGCACGTTCTGATTGATTAGTTCTGTAATTTTCTGATATTCATCAACTGTCCCATAGTTGGTAAAGTCACCGCAAATAAAGAGAGCTTTTATTTTAGGCTGTTTTTGTAGAATCATTTTAAGGGCTCTTGGCACTCTTACATCTGCTTGTTGTTCATCCTTTTTTAGTCCATAATGTAAATCGCCCATTACTGCGAAATGGAAAGTATTGTCTATTTTGCCTTCTTGAGTAAAACTGATCGTTTTTCCACTTCCTAATGAGTTGCTAATGCTGATAGTTCCTTCTCGTTCTGCTTCTTTCTCATTGGGTTGTATGGTAATAGTAATCTCGCCACTTCCTTTCTGGTCCCCTGAAGGAGTTGCTGTGATGAAGTCTCCTCCCTTAGTTATCTTGATTTTCCAAGTTACAGATTCGGAAGTAGTCACTGAAACTGAATGTTGCTTTCCTACTTGAGGAACATCTATGCTTATTTTATTTTGAAACAAGTCAATGGACTCAGACGTTATTTCAAATTTATTGTTGCTTTCTTTATCATCGTCTGTACATGACAAAGATAACGTGAAAATTGCGAACATAAATAAAATGTTCCAGATGATTTTGGGAGTTTTCATAACATTTGGTTTTTATAGTTTAACAAATAACGGTTTCTTACTTTCTTGTTACCTTACATTTGTCTCCATCCGGTTCTGTTCCGTCTAGAGTGAACTCATAAGGCCACTGATTATCTTCCGAATGCCAATATTCAGTTGGAGTGGCAGCTACTACCAACCAGAGGTGTTTTGTTCCTTCTGGAACTGTGAAAGTTGCTGTACCTGACTTAGAACTTGCGTTCACTTTATTCATTTCCCCATATATCCGCGTATCGTCGGTCTTTACGGCTAGAAATCCATATCGCCATTCCGCTTTCTCCGGTTTCTGAATAACAAACCCATTATTACTACTTGTCACCCCTTCGAAATTGATAGTCACAGTAGTGCCCGCCGCCGGTACTTTTAGCTTAATGCCATTATAACCATAATTCTGTGGACAACGCGTAGATGCGATTGCATATACATCTCCATACAGATCGAGTTCACAAGTGTGTATGTTGGCTCCTTGCTGATAGGCAGTTTTTATATGTTCGAGATCCCAGGTGATGAATCTGGTGGCAGCCTCATAGATTTCTTCATTAAATTTCTGTTGATTTGTTCCGGTTATACGTTGATAAGTGCGTATAAAATCTCTTTGGTCTGTTGCGTTAGCTTGTTGCCACATTTTGCTGATTATATCTACTCCATGCTTATTGGCCCAATATTCTAATACATAAGGGGAGTGGTATTGGTTCTCTTTATGTCCCAAGGCCAGATGAGTTTGTTTCATGAAGTCCTTAAAATGACTGTTTTCCAACTCAATCCAGTTTGGATAACGCTGTAACAAAGACCATTGTGAGGTCATTTCATAAAAAGTGCCGACTCCTCCAAAATCAGTAGCCCCATCAAATTCCGCTATATATTGGAAACAATGGCACATCTCGTGATAGATAATGTTGTGATTGGGATCTTTCAGGTGGTTAGGGCTCACCCATAATATCGCTACTTTATTTTTTTTGTCACCTCCACCATAGGCAGTACCTTCATCATTATATCTTACAAACATAATGAGTTTATACATATCCGAATACGAACTTGTACCACTGGCGAACTTCAGGTCATTTCTCATAAAAGCATAAACCTCTTCACCTACCTCTAGTAATTCTTCCGGATCAAATGGACGTATACGGTCAGAAAGAGGATTAGTAGTAAATGCTCTATCCCACAAGATGGCGATATTTTCACTCTCCATCATACAATGAACATTGTACTTACTGTCCGGACTGTTAAACTCTTCCCTTGTCTGTCCTTCTGTTCCTTCCGGAATGTACAATTCTTTATTTGACTGAGTAAAATAAATCCTCAGTGGTTTGTTATTGGCATTATTCTTAATAATTACAACTCCCTTTTTCCCAAATGTTTCGTTGGGATTGGCTGCTGCCACTATTTGAATTTCTCCATTGCCTTTCTGTTCACCTGAAGGGGATACAGTAACCAGGTCGCCACTTTCTACCGCTACACTCCATACAGTTTTTGCCGATGCACTGACTGTTAAAGTATATGTTTTACCTGTAAAAGGGGCGTTTACTCTAATGTCTTTGGAAGTATTACAGTTCAGGTCTGTAGAAGTGAGTGTGAAAGTTAATTCTTCTCCATTTTCTCCTCCTTCTTCGTTGGTTCCGCAACCAATTGTCATTATAAGTAATGACACTGTTGCCATTATATTCCACAAAAGTCTTTTCATTGTTTCCATATGTTATTTATATTCGTTAAGTACTTTATTCATTCTATTTCTGATTGCCTTGCCTGAGGGTATCAAGTATTGGTTGAAAATAATACCGGATACAATCAGTGTGAGTCCAGCGTAAGTCGTTAATGTGATTTGCTCGTTCAGAATGACCGATATAAAGAAAAGAGATAAGAACGGAGCAAGGTAACACAACTGATTGATGAGTGCCGGATTGGATGCCCGGCGCATAGCAATGCCGAAGCAGATAAAAGGAATACCCATCTCGAAACCTCCGATATATATTCCCGAGAGAATACCTTCGATGGTAAATGCCATTGGAACCATTCCATAGGACGCAACGAGTAGATAAACCGTACCAAATAAGAAGCTGACAAAAAGAGCGACACAACTGTCTGTTTTTTCCTTCTGTTTATTTTGTATCATCCAGTAAATAGCCCAAAGCAAGGCGCTTAACAATGCTAAAAGTAGCCCGTAATAAGAGATTGTCTCTTTACCGGAATACCCTGTTCCCCATGAAATTAATGTTACTCCAAGCAGAGAAATGAACATACCTATGTATTTAGAGGAGGGAATAGGGTGGTGAGTGAACAATGCTAACAGAATCAACAGCATAATGGGCCAAATGTAGTTGACAGGTTGTGCTATTTGAGCCGGAAGCAGGTCATATGCTTTAAATAAAACCAGATAATAACCTACTGGATTTAAAAGACCAAGTAGGGCGTAGTACAACCATTTTCTACCGGAAAGCGATATCACAAGATGCCATTTTTTCCGGATAGTGAGTAAAGTGATAAATAGGGCTAATGCAGTACAACTGGCAATCAGTAACATGCCGAAATGCGTGAGATGCATCAAGGCTATCTTGAAAGCAGTAGCTACGGTAGACCAACTTAACACCGCAATACTGGCATATACAATAGCGGAATTATTTTGTTTCATTTCTTTTTTATTCAGTACATCAAGTTTGTTACCATAAATACTTCCCTCCCCAATAAACAGGGAAGGAAGTATTGTTCTATAACTAATACCTATATTGAGCGTTTTTTATGTGATTATTTGCCATATAAACTTAATTCGGAGATAACAACAGATTTAAAGTTCACTTCAGTTAAAGAACCTATACTTTTGTCTGAGGCCTTATATTGAGATAATATTGCAAGTCTCAGTAAAGTAGTCTCGCCTTTTAGAGAGAAGTTTTTAGAACTGTATTGAGTATTTCCCGTTGTAGGAAGTCCGTCTTCAATTCTTTTCAGTTCACCAACCTTTTGCAAGTTACTTACACTCGTTCCGGCATATATGACGATATGGTTCGGCACGGCATTACCGTCACTCTTTCTGGTTGTATAATCCAGTGAAATTTGTTTGCTTAAAGCGTCATTTAAAGTAATATCAATGTATACGCCATAAGTTGGGTCATGGAATGCGCCGGCAGTTGAACCTGACGGCCAATCACACCAGATAGATTGCCAGTGAGTTTCCGGATTGTTATCCAATACATTTTTTATTTCTTCACCGCTCCATTGAACTGTACTGCTAGCTTTCAACGTAGCCTTATTTTTCAGATCAATTTGGGGCAATTGCTCGGTGATCATTACATGGATATAGCATATTGCTTTACTTATGTCGAAAGGCATTCCGGCACAGTCGGTCGGAATAATCGGAAGTAAGTAGCTTCCAACTTCAAGTCCGTTGCGGTCTAGCTTTACAGGCAGTTTTGGATTACTGGCAGCTTGAGTAAAAGATAAAGATGCATCAAATTCATAGTTTGCTATAGGTAACAATGGATAGTTAGAATCATTCTTTTCATTATATGCATTTACTGCTGCTGTTAGTTGTGCTACATCTTTTTCAAAATTAACAGAGAAATTCCATTCATTTTTTAAATCTAAATAATAGCGAACCTCAACGGTCTTCTCAGTTTCTGCATCTTCCGTGGACATTGTTACATCCAATTTTCCATTCACCGGTTCTCTTAGGAGTACAGAAGGTGTAAGTACGTTCGGTTTCAGACAAAGCAGATTTTTATTTTCGTTAACCGAACCGGAATTAGTGAGTAACCGGATAGGCAACAGATAATCTTTTCCTTCTGTCAATGTGCCAATCGCACTCTTAAACACAACATCGACATTTTTATACAGTTCATTCGGTGCTAGTGTTAATTGAGTCGGTAACGTATAATACTCCGGAGGTAAAAGTTCGTACTCTGAACCAGTGGTTTCATTATACTCTTTCATTTCTTCTTTCGTAAACGGAGCCAATATGATTTCGGATTGAGCCTCCGGATTGTGTCCTCCTCTGCCTACGGTAAAAGTGTAATTCATATCTTTGTTTACATTATAGAAATCAAATTCTATAATTCCTTCCTGTTTATAATGAAGGACGGTAGCAAACTCATCCGTATAATTCTTATTGTCATCTTCACAGGAAGTAGCGGCAAGCATCATTCCCAGAAGTATTGATGTAAAATAGATCTTTCTCATATGTTTAATCCTTTCTTTATTAAGTTAATAACCAGGTGCCTGAACCAACTGAGGGTTACAATTTACCTCATCATAATAGATAGGAATCAAATATTGTCTGTTGTTCCATCTGTAAGGCTGATTCACCTTTATACGTTGGTTGAAGTCTGCAAATGAAGGATTTGTTATTTTCTCGGCATTTAATCCTTCACGTTTTCCGGCTGCCAAGTACTTAGGGCCTTCCACCCAACGGCGAATGTCAAAATAGCGATGACCTTCTCCCCATAACTCAACAAAACGTTCATTCTTAATCCATTCGATTAAAGGAAGGTTATCCAGATCGGATACTTTTATTGGATCGAGACCTGCACGTTCGTGTACAGCATTTAGGTTTGCAAGTGCATCCAGAGCAAATTGATCAGACTTTTTATCTGATGATAGCATTGCCTGACATTCGGCAAGATTCAGGTAAAGTTCTGCCATTCGGATCAAAGGACGGCACTTCTGAGGGATACCGGCATAAGATACATGATCTTGGAAAAGTTCCGGATCTATAAATTTTTGCATCGCAAAGCCGGTAACCAGATGATTACGGTTGTACTTGGTCGGATTATATCCTTGTTTATCCTTATTCTTCATTTCTATACGTACCGGATTACCATTATCGAATTTGCAAGTGTAGTCACCTTGGTCGAAAACCATCCATGCATAAAAACGTGGTTCGCGACCTACACACAGATTGATAATGTCCGGACGACTTTGATCTACTCCGGAACGTTCCAACCATTTAGACTTCGAAGTATATGTTCCTAAATCTGCCGCTACTTCGGGAACCTCTCCTTCCTGAGTATAGAAATGTTCAATAGAATATAAGTAGGGGGATACTGCACTCCAACCACTATACTCTTTTCCGTCATTATATGTTAATATAGCATTTGGCATGCTGGCATATATAAAGTTATTATCTTTGTTTAACTGCCATACAAACTCTTTATTACCTTGATTTCCTTTAGCAGTCATCATATATCTCAAAGTCAGTATTTTGTTTTGAAATGCTTTCTTTTGATCTGCTGTTCCGGTCAAACCTGGGACATAGGGCATTTCAAGTTTAGCTTGCAATTGCAGTTGGTCGTCACCTGCTCTTGTTCCAAACAAATAATGTCCCGCATCCAATGCTGCTTGGAGGGCTTCTTTGCAAGCTGCTTCAGCAGCTACCCATTTTTGTCGGTCGTATGTTGTACTAACCAATGCCGAACCATATCCCGGAGTTTCCATAATCTTACCACGCTTTTCGTTTTTCCAGTCCGGATAGGGGAATTCCCCATTCCAAAGAGGCGAAGCGGCATAGAGTAATACTCTGGCTTTCAATGCAAGAGCAATAGGGCGGGTAACCCTTGATATTTCATGTTCCAGACGTGTATTTTCCAACTTGCCCTGTGGGAGTACCTTCTCATCCAACAGTTTCACAATCCAGTTGGTTACATAATCATAATGCATACGTCCGGAATATTGATCCGGGGAAATATCTAAAGGAGCCAGTTTGTCATTGATTGGAATAGGACCGTAGAAACGGAGTAGTTCAAAATGATAGTATGCCAATAAGAAATTGGCCTCTGCAGCCCATTGTTCTTTCTCTTTTTTACTGACCGGTGCCTTCTCCAGTTCCTGTAAGAAGAGATGTACCTGTCCGATATACCGGTAATAAGTACCCCAACGTCCTTCGTCCGTACTGGCAGTCATTAAGTCGTGTGCTACTTTTAGGGCTTTGTATCCTTCTCTGTTATATTCCAAAGGAATGGCAAACTCATCGGCAGACTGTTCTACTTCTGTATAGTTGACCGGATTCAGTATGCCTGCATAGCACGAATGAAGAAATCCTAAAGTGGAATTATAATCCTGAGTGGCATCATCCAGTTTCGGCTGTTCTACGGGAACAATTTCCAGGAAATCACAAGAAGCGGTCAAGCAGCATAACGATGTAAGCAATACTCCGCTGATTATCTTTATTTTATTGGGTAGTTTCATATTCTTAATTTATTAGATTTAGAAATTTAATTGCAATCCTACATTGAAAGTACGTTGTAACGGATATTTATACCATTCCAGTTCCGGATCCCACTCCTTGAAAGGGCTAAAGACAGCCAGATTATCTCCAGTAAGGTAAATACGTCCGTATTTGAAACGATAGCCTATTTCCAGTGTTTTAAAGCGTAAGAAGTTTCCGTTGCGCATCCAATAAGTACTGCTCACTACGTTGTTGTCTGTATGTGATTTTGCCAATCCCAGTCGTGGGTAAGCTGCATGCGGATCCGGATTGGTTTCTGTCCAGCGGTTATCTGCAACAAATTGGAAAATATTCTGGTCTAACTGTCCAAACGGATGAATGCCTGATAGCATTATTTTACGCATAGCCGATCCGTTGAAGAATACACCCAAGTCAAAATTCTTGTAAACTACATTCAAACCAAATCCATATTGTATGCGTGGGTCTCTTCCGAATTCCGAGATCATTCCCTGGTCGTCATTGGTAATAACACCGTCACCGTTTAAATCACGATATTTAATATCACCTATCTGAGGATTACTACCCAATTCCGGCTGCGGCCCATATTTGATCTCATCCTCTGTCTGATATAAACCTTCTGCGACATATCCCCATGTAGTGCTCATTGGACGCCCTGTTTCTCTTCGCCAGGGATAAGGAGTAAAAGGTTCATCTTTGTGTACATATTTGTTTTCTACATAAGTAAAGTTACCTCGGAAATCAATAGCTAAATCCTTAGTGATGTCGTGGTGATAACTGGTGCTAAATTCCCATCCCCAGTTGTCCACTTTTCCTACATTACTCCAGGGAGTGGCACTATATCCTAATTGTTCCGCCCATGTATAGCGTGGCATCAAAATGTTAGTACGTTTTTCGTAGAAGTAGTCTGCTACAATATTCCAATGGCGGAAGAGAGTCAGGTCTAAACCGATATCCAGTTTCTTGGAACGTTCCCAGGAAGCATTAGGTACATGGTATCTGGTGATATTCGGTCCTGACATATATTTCCAGTCATAACCTGTAGAATATCCGAGGCTGTTCAGTTTTACGTCATCCAGGTAAAGAAAGTGTCCCCATTTAGTTCCGGTTTCATCACTACCTACCAAACCGTAAGAAGCTCTTAATTTCAAGTTGTCTATTTTATTGCGCAGCGGTTCAAAGAACGGTTCATTACTTACAACCCAGCCCAAAGATGCTGCGGGGAAAAACTCGAACCGATCGCCTTTAGCCAGGCGTTCCGTACCGTTGTAACCGAAGTTGAATTCGACCAGATAACGCTGTCCGTAATCATACGTCAGACGCCCTGATACGCCTTGATTACGGTTAGGAAGTACTCCGCTCTTGTAATCACGTTGCATATACATTAACATACCGCCTACATTATGCATACCGAACTGCCGGGCATAATTTATCTGAAATTGCATAAAGATAGTGCGGTCACTTGATTTCCCTATGCCGGATTCTGTGATGTATTGATCTCCTGTATCCAGAAGTTTTAAATCAAAAGTAGTGGGATCTGCCGGGTCGTAGGAGTTGTCCGCCACTCCATAATAAAAGGGTTTTATGTCTCTGTGGTAAGAAGAACTAGACCAGTTTTTAAAGTTAATCAATGCATTTACACTTAACCCTTTCGTTATGAACTTTAAGTCTTGCATAATTTTCAACGAGGTATTCAGCGTATTTTCGTCAGTCTGCTTGAATGTGGTGGCCATGTAAGCATAAGGGTTGACTCTCAAGTCATTACCTGTCAAAATGGCATTACCGTACTTTACATGCGGGTCTCCCTCCTGATAGGGGAATACAGCCGGGAAGTTGATAGGATTACTAATTAAGGTCATCTTGAATAGTTCGTCCAAAGAGTTGTAAGGTCCCCGCTTATTACGGATTTGTGCGTTCATATTCAGATCGATTTTCGTTGTAGGAGTTACCTTCACCGAAATATTGTTCTGAAAGTTGTAAGCCATGTTATTAATGTTATTATTCCATGAATAATATTTCGGCGAATCCAGTAATCCGGTATCATGGTTTACATTCAAACTCATGTAGTATGTTACTTTCGGTCCACCACCGGAAATGTTAATATTGGCACGTTGGTTCATTGCATAGTCCTTGAATATTTGGTCAGCCCAGTCTACGTCCGGATAGATATACGGATTGATACCGGTACGTGTCGCATCGATTCGGTCCTGGCTGTATCTTCCTTGTGTCAGACTCGGATCGCGAGTCATCTGGGCTTCATTATACAATTCCATCCAAGTAGCACCGTCCACGAAATCAGGGAAATTGATCGGTTGGTTGAATGAATTTTCCAGGGTGATGTTAATGCGGGTTTTTGAATTCTCCTGTCCTCTCTTCGTCGTAATAAGCATTACACCGTTCGCACCACGGGCACCATAGATAGCCGTAGCTGAAGCATCCTTCAGAATAGAGAAACTTTCGATTGTTTCCGCCGGGATATTGTTTAAATCGCCGGAAGAAATTTCTACATCGTCCAACATGATAAGTGGGGTCGTACGTCCTCCGAAAGTAGAGATGCCGCGGATATAAAAATCGGAGGCTGAACCGGGTTCTCCGCTTCTTGTATTTACGATGACACCAGCCAGCCGGCCGGCCATTGAACTAGTCAAAGATGAACTTGGCGACTTCAGCTCCAATCCTTTTACGGTAGAAATAGCTCCGGTAATACTTACTTTTTTCTGAGTACCGGAACCGACTATAACCACTTCATCCAGTACCTCATTATCTGAACTAAGTTTTATATTGATAATACCTAAGTCTTCTACCGGGACTTCTCGTGTCTTATAACCTATATAAGAAACGACTAGAAGATCTTTGGAACTGTTTACCTGAATAGAAAAGTTACCGTTTAAATCGGTAATTACCCCAGTCTTTGAACCTTTTAACGTAATATTAGCTCCAATAATAGGAGAACCATCCGATATGTCTGTAACCGTTCCGGTTACTGTTCTCTTTTTCTGTTGCTGAACAGACTTCACTTCACTGTTTCCTGATTCCGCCATTATTGGAAAGAAAGGAATGCCCGAAGTGGTAAAAGCAAAAAGTGCTGCGAAAGCAATTTTTCTAGAATGATACTTCATTGATTTCTTTTTTTTAATTAGACATAAGTTAACTGCGTTTATTGTTTTGAATGGCCAAATATCTGTATTAGTGCATTATTTTAATGTTCTTTACGTGCAAAAAGCTTTGTTATTTGTGCAAAAGACAAAAACAAAGCAAAAAAGAATAAAATCTAAGGGGGTGAGAGTGGTTATTCGGATTATTATGAGTAAAAAAGTTAAGGATATGTGTTAATACACAAAACCACCGGATGTGAAATTGTCCGGTGGTTTGAGAAAGATATATCAAGAATGACTTGTTATTTAGATACGATTTTTAGTAGAAGCGTTTTTGTTTTTATATTCTGAAGGAGACATTCCGTATTTTGTTTTGAATACTTTAGAGAAATGCGATGTGTTTACCATACCTACATCCATCACAACTTCATTTATTGTATAGGAAGGATCCAATAAGAGTTCGGCCGCCATTGTCAATCGTACATTACGTATATAGTCTGCAAGTGGCTGATGATTATATTCCCTCATTTTGTTATACAGGCTGCTACGGCTGATGAATAACTTCTCACATATAAAATCGACAGATAAATCGGTATTACTTATATTATCTTTGATTAATTGATGTAATTCCGTCTCCCACAAATCCTTGTGATGTTTTTCGTTTGAATCTATATTTCCGGCAGTTTCCTTTGTTATTTTTAGTTCTTCTTTGAGATAGCGTTCTTTTTGTTTTAGTAACCGTTTCAGGTTTACTGTCAGTAGCTTGATAGAAAACGGTTTCGGAATATATAGGTCAGCTCCGGATTCATATCCCTCAATTTGATGTTCCACATTGCCTTTGGCTGTTAATAGTATAATAGGAATATAAGCGATAGATAAATCATTTCTTATGTGTTTGCACATTTCTATTCCATCCATTTCAGGCATCATAACGTCACTTATAATAATATCAGGAAAGAGGCTTTTGCATTTTTCCAAGCCTTCTTTACCATTGTTGGCTATGTGGATCTGATAATATGGACGCAAACGTTCTTCGAGTGCGTTCTGCATTTCTATATTATCTTCGACTATAAGCAATAACGGCAGACTGGAATTGGAACTATGCTCTCGAATGGAAGTCGGCTGGTTGTCATCCATAGGAATATATTCCAGATATTGGTTGTCAATAAATTCTTTTGCGTCGAAAGAAGAAAGGTCTTGTTCGGATTCGGAGGAAATATTCAAGTTATTAATAGGTAAAGCCACAATAAATTCGGTACCTGTCATGCGCTCGCTACTTACGATGATAGCTCCTTTGTGCAGTAATACCATTGTTTTTGCAATGGCAAGCCCTATTCCTGTACCTAAATGGGCCTGTGTCTTATTACTGACTTGGAAGAAACGTTCATAAATGTGGCGGATAGATTCGGGTGATATACCTACGCCTGTATCCCGGACAATCAAGACACATACCGGCTCATCGGTTTGTATTTCCCCTTCCTGATATCTGGTTTGGTATAGTGGTTCAATATCCTTGAATGCGGCTTTTTTCAGTATGATACTGATACTCCCTTTTTGAGGTGTATATTTTATAGCGTTTGAAAGAAGATTAATGATGAGTTTTCCTATTTTATCCCAGTCAAAATCCATTTTGAGATTATCTTCTTCACTTATGTATTGTATCTCTATCTCTTTCTTTTCAGCCCACGGCTTGATTTCTGAGAAAAGCTGGGCAACCAATGCTGCTATATTCTGATGTGTAAGTAATAGCTTGTTGATACCTAAGTCTGCTTTTCGGATATCAATGAGTTCTGCAATAAGTGCGAGCATTTTCTTTGAATTATTCCAAATGGCCGAGACACTTTGGGATATACCGGTTTCCATCAACTTCTCAGCAGATAACATGATGAGAGTCAATGGAGTCTTTAGCTCGTGAGATACGTTCATGAAGAAACGCATTTTAGATTGATATCTTTCTTCGTCATTAATACGTTCGAGTTCTTTGATATGATTCTCCCGTTTCAGCTTTTGTTCTTTATGATATTGATAGACAATAATGGTAGAAATGGACAGGAAGATAAGAACATACAGTAACTTGGCCCAACCGGTCAGCCACCAGGGCGGTGATATAGAGAAACTGATTTCTCGTCCCGGAGTTATCCACGTGAATCCGCGGTCTGTTGAAACTTGCAGTTCAAATTTATAATTGCCGTATGGGAGGTTTGAGTAGTAAGCCTTATTTATGGAATGTGGGATCATTTGCCATTCCTTTTCGTAATTAGTCATGCGATAGCGGTATACAATTTGGTCAGCTAGGGTATGTCCTAAAGCGGCAAATGAGATAATAAAGTTATTTTGTTTATAGGTCAGATTTATGTGAGGAGTCAGATTGAATATTTCGGGTAAAGTAGTTTTTCCATCGTACTTGGCTTGGGCGATGATTTGTTCATTGTTTATATATAAATCTCTAAATATAAGGCTGATAGTGTCTGTGGAAGAATGCAACGGCTCAAGATTGTCTGGTTGAAAATAACAAAGCCCGTTAGTGCCTCCCATGTAGATGGTACCATCGCTGGCTTTGCATCCTGCGCCTATTTTAAACGAGTTATTTTGTAAGTCATCATCAGAGCTGTATACATAGATACGGTTTGTCTTGGCTTGTATGCAAGTAATACCTTTTCCTCCAATCCAGATATTTTGTTTTTTGTCGATATATATAATCTCGCTATCATTGCTTGTCAAACCATCATTATTGGTATAGCAAGTGGCAGAGTAGTCATTGTTCTGTGGCGAATGAATAGTTAGTTTATTGACTCCCCCTCCGATTGTTCCTATCCAATAAACGGAATCATTCTGCTGGTCAATACAAGCTATATAGTTGGATGACATTGAACGGGAAATATTTTCGTTAGCCTGGTAAAGAGAAATCTTCCGGATTGCCCCATTGTCATCCAACCATATTTTATTTAATCCGTTAGTGGTACATAATAGTAACGCTTGGTCCTCCATATATAAGTCCGTGACTAAGTTAGAGATGATAGAATACTGACTATGGGATTCTAGATAGTAGGTCACGGAAGGGTTTGATTCCGGGTTGCTAATACAATAAGCTCCTGCTCCCCAGGAACTGGCCCATATTCTCCCCCATTTATCTTCTTTAATTCTGGAGATACTGATTGAATGAGGCAGTACTTTGGATTGCTTTCCAATAAGCCAATAGCTTTTCCCGGTTTTAATTTCATATACGATAAGGCCTTCGACCAAACCAATGTAAAGTCTCTGTTGATCATTACTTAATGATATTGTTTGTAGTCCGTCGGCGGCTCCTCTTGTGATTGGCAAGGATATAGGTCCCAGTTTCTTATCCGTAAAATTATAATAAAACACGCTTCCTCCTGCAATAATCATCCATAAAGTTTTGTTGTCTTGTGCTGTGACAGATGATATTTCATTCTTTGCGAATCCGATTTCCTGAAACTTCTCGTTGGGCAGATATTGGAAAGGGGCAGAAGTCAAAGAGCGATAGTATAACCCTCTGTCTATTGTAGATATCCATAGATTATTGAATTTATCTATGAATAACGAGGAAATTCTGGTTCGTGAGAAGTTTATATTCCGGTTATTCTCTAAATATTGGTTGATAGTTCTGTGTTCTGTAAAGGGTTGTCGGACTTCGAATATACCGCCAAAATAACCGCACCATAGAGTCCCGTCCTTTCCGACGCAAAAAGTTGCGATTGTGTTGTTGGGGATATTAGGGTTTGTTTGGTGAAAATCGATATAAGAAAGATCTGAGGTATTGAGGTCATTATCTGAAAAGGGAAGTCGGAAACAACCTTGTGATGAACGAAGATATAAATATCCTTCGGAAGCATATAATGAACTGATTTCTGTCTTTTGCCTCAACAAATCTTCCAGTTGATAGCGTCTTTTTATGTGCACTTTCTGATTTATTATGGCTAGTTGAATAAGAGCTTTATCCGTAGTTATCCATGCCTTTCCTTCGTATATGACAGGTTTCTGTTGAGTCCAGTAAGTCGATAGGTTACTATTATTATCCCACTCTAATAAATATAATGTATTAGTCGCCTCTTCGATTTTGGCTACATAAAGCTGGTTTTCGACACGTATCCATAGATGATGATTGGCATTATCTATAGATAGCCGTAAAATACGTTGGTTGAAAATAGTCGGATCACCTCCTGCAATAGTATAAGGAACATAAAGGTGGGTGTTTAAATCCAAACAGGTTAATCCGCTGTCCGAACCTACCCATAAACGATTCTTGCTACATTCTAATGCAGTGATACGGTTGTGAGACTCATATATTTTCTGATTAGACGGATAATAGTCAATCGTTTGAAGTTGGTAACCGTCAAAATTCTGTAATCCGGAGTTGGTTCCTATCCAAATGAGACCTGTGCTGTCTTGCGCTACACAATTTGCATCAGTATGTGCGAGTCCATTTTGGATGCCGATATTTTTGAAACTCTCATTTGCGCTAATAGATATAGGGCATAATATGCTCATATAGACAATAGAAATGAGAGATATAATCAGGTATTTTAGTAGCAGGGTGTTTTTCATAACTTGTTGTCTCTCGATTGTTGAGTTCAATATACATTTTGCAAAAATAGGAAAGATTTATAGATTAATATTGGAATTCGGGAGAAAATGAGATAATTTTATTTTCTTGTTTTACTCATTGCTGGAATGTATTTGTGTTGGTTAAGTATTAGTAGAATATAGGTCAAAAATGAATCTATGGACAAATAGAACAGTGTTTTGCACAGTTAGCACATTTATATTCTAAAAGAATATCTAGTTTTGCATCGGTAAACTTTAAATAATGCGACTTATGAGAAATCTCTTTTTTGAAGAAAGATTGGATAAAAGCTTCTTTGCTGAGAGAGCTTATCTTTTGTTAAAGGGAATTGCAGGAGTTCCTTATGATACTTTATCTTTGCCGGTAGATGCTTACGGAATAGCTGCCGTTTATATGCAGGCGGGTGATAAACTGGATATCAATCGAAACTAATTATATAAATTTTTAATATGACTGTTATGGTAAAATACATTTCATGCTTATTGTTTGTAATGTTTGGCGCATTGTACAATGTCAATGCTCAGGATTATCTGATCTCTACTCCAAACACATCTTTGTTATTAACGGCAAAACCGGGGGAAGCCGCCCGTATCCATTATTATGGTACTCGTATAGAAGAGAACCGGATACAGCAGATTTTTGATTCGAATCTGGCTTTTCATTCGGAGTCGTATCCTGCATTCGGGATTTATTCGTATAATGATAAAGCTATGCAGGTGACTCACGGAGATGGAAATATGTCATTAGACCTGGCGGTAGAATCTGTAAAACAGTATACGGTGGCTGAGGCTGAGATTACTGAAATCTTGTTGAAAGACAAAGTCTATCCTTTCTTTGTTAAGCAGTGTTATAAGGCTTATAAGAACAGTGATGTGATTGGTACTTGGGTTGAGGTGACCAATCAGGAGAAAAAGCCTGTAACCATGTATAAGTTTGCTTCTGCCTTTATTCCGGTACGTAGAGGCGACAACTGGCTAACGCATTTTCATGGAACTTGGGGAGCGGAAAATATGCTTCAGGAAGAGAGGCTGACAGACGGACAAAAGATTATTAAGAATGAAGACGGAGTTCGGAACACGACGAATGAGAATCCTTCTTTTATGTTGACTTTGGACGGAAAACCACAGGAGGAAACCGGACACGTTTTTGGTGCAAGCCTGGCTTGGAGCGGCAATTATACTTTGAAACTGGATGTTGATAATAACCGGATTATCAAGATCTATGCTGGTATTAATGAGGATGCCTCTTATTATACTCTGGATCCGAAAAAGACTTTTGTAACACCGGAGTTTGCCATGACTTACAGTACAACGGGCAAAGGCGGGGTGAGCCGTAATTTTCACCGGTGGGCACGAATGTATAAGCTCAGTCATGCAGACGCTGATCGGGATATTTTATTAAATAGCTGGGAAGGTGTTTATTTTAAAGTAGACCAGGAAGTTATGGCCCAGATGATGAAGGATATGTCTCAATTGGGAGGAGAATTATTTGTGATGGACGACGGCTGGTTCGGTGATAAATATCCTCGTGACGGTGGAAGCACAAGTCTGGGTGACTGGGTGGTCTGCAAGAAGAAACTGCCGCAGGGCATAGAAGGATTGATTGCTTCAGCTAAGAAATGCGGAATTAAGTTCGGCCTTTGGATTGAACCGGAAATGGTCAATAGTAAGAGTGAATTGTATGAGAAACATCCGGATTGGATTATTTGTCAGGACAATCGTACGCCTACTACCGGCAGAGGGGGGACACAGATGATTCTTGACCTTTCAAATCCCAAGGTGCAGGACTTCGTTTTTGGAGTGGTAGATAATCTGATGACTAATTATCCGGAGATTGCTTATATCAAGTGGGACGCCAATGCCAGTATCATGAACTATGGCTCTTATTACTTGCCGAAAGACAGACAATCACATCTTTATATAGAATATCATAAAGGTTTGAATAATGTGTTGGAACGTATCCGTACTAAATATCCCCACTTATTGATGCAGGCTTGTGCAAGCGGTGGCTCTCGTGTGAATTATGGACTATTACCTTACTTTGGTGAGTTCTGGACAAGTGACAACACAGATGCTTATCAGCGTATCTATATGCAATGGGGCGTATCAAATTTCTATCCGGCGATAGCTATGGCATCACATGTGAGTGCGGATAAGAATCATCAGACAGGTCGCCGTACCCCGTTGAAGTTCCGTTTTGACGTAGCCATGTCAGGACGTTTGGGTATGGAGATGCAGCCTAAGGATATGACAGATGGAGATAAGGAATTTGCAAAAAGAGCAATCAAGGCATACAAGGAGATTCGCCCGATTGTGCAGCATGGAGATTTGTACCGTTTGGTGTCTCCTTATGATAAAGTGGGTTTTGCCTCTTTGATGTATGCTACTCCGGAAAAGGACAAAGCGGTTTTCTTCGCTTACCGTATGGAATATTTGTTGAACCAGGTTACTCCTCGTGTACGTATGACGGGACTTGACCCGGACAAGCAATATAAATTGATTGATATGACACCGTTGAAAGAAAACAAGAAGAATTTCTTGGATGGAAAAGTTTTGAGTGGCAAACTACTGTTGGAAGAAGGTGTGGAAGTGCCTTTCTCCGGCGAATATTCCAGTGTTGTGATGCAATTAATTGAAGTGAAATAGAGGACAGGTTATGGGAATAAAAAGTATGATACGGTTTTGTTATGTAACTCTGGCAGTAATTCTGATTAGTACAAATGCTTCTGCTATGATATCAGGAGAAGAAGATTATCAGCGTGCAGATACTCTTCATCGATTAGCTGATAAAGTGTATTCTTTGGGAGTGGTTCCGGAGTGGATCGGTGATTCACATTATTTCTGGTATAAAAACCGGGAACGGACAGGTTCTGTTTTTTATCTGGTGAATGCGGAAAACGGAGAGAAGCAGCGTGCAGGCACGCTTGAAGAACTGAAGAAACTGTTGCCGGAAATATGGAAAGTTACTGATAAGAAGGAGAAAAAGAAGCCTGTAGCCAAAGATGGTAAGGTCATGTCTCCGGACGGAAAATGGCTAGCCTATATACGGGACAATAATGTATATATAGCTTCGTCTGATAAAAATCAGGGTGAAGAAGTTCCTTTAAGTATAGATGGTACGTTTGACTGTTTCTACGATGCCAATTTGATATGGTCGCCTGATTCGAAGAAAATAGCAACATTGAAGACACGGCAGGCTAATTGCCGGCGTATTCCTTTGTTGGAGTCTGCCCCCAAAACACAGCTACAGCCCCTCTTGCATTGGCGGAATTATGCAAAACCGGGGGATGTATTGCCGGTGTCGGTTCCCGTCCTGTTTGATGTGGAACATCGTAAGCAAATACCTTTGGACACCCGAGGCTATGAGAACCAGTTCAGTTTGTCTCTAACCGGTTGGAGAGAAGACAGCCGTGGCTTTACCTTTGAATTTAACCGGCGTGGGCACCAGCAGTATATTGTGGGAGAAGTCAATGCGCAGAATGGGATGATCCGCCATTTAGTGGATGAGAAGTCGGATACATTTATTTCTTATATCAACAACTATCGCTATGACCTGAATGACGGAATGGAGATACTTTGGATGTCCGAACGGGATGGGTGGCGCCATTTATATCGCATAGATGGAAAGACCGGAGAGGTCAAGAATCAAATCACACGTGGAGAATGGGTAGTGCGCAAGGTTATTTTTGTGGATGCCGGTCAGCAGAGGATATACTTTATGGCTTCGGGGCTTAATAAGAAAGAAGATCCTTATAACCAGCATTATTGTTGTGTGAACTTTGACGGAACCGGTTTTCAGGATTTGACTCCGGAGAATGCCAATCATAAGGTTATTCTTTCAAAGGATAGAAGTTATTTCGTTGATGTTTACTCCCGTCCGGATCTACCGCCTGTCAGTGTTTTACGTAAGCTGGGAGAGAAAAAAGTTATAGCCACATTAGAAAAGTGTGACATATCAGACTTGAAGGCGCAAGGGTGGCAAATGCCTGAGGTCTTTTGTGCAAAAGGCAGGGATGGAAAAACGGATATTTGGGGAACGATTTATCGGCCATTCAATTTTGACCCGTCCAAATCATATCCTGTTGTTGAGAATATCTATGCCGGCCCTCATGATTCGCATGTGTCAAAAGACTTTAATCCTATTGAGTGGAGTAGTTCTTCATTGGCTGAACTGGGCTATATCGTTGTGCGAATTGACGGAATGGGTACTAACAACCGCTCTAAGAAGTTTCACGATGTTTGCTGGAAGAATTTGAAGGATGCGGGATTCCCGGACCGGATTAAATGGATACAAGCTGCTGCGCGGAAATATAAATATATGGATACAAGCAGGGTCGGCATTTATGGTTGGTCAGCCGGCGGACAGAACGCGATGGCGGCACTGTTGTTCCACAATGATTTTTATAAAGCGGCGGTTTCTTTCTGCGGTTGCCATGATAATCGAATGGATAAGGTCTGGTGGAATGAACTGTGGATGGGGTATCCGGTGGATGAATCGTATAGCCGTTCATCGAACGTGGATAATGCTCATTTATTGAAAGGTGATTTATTATTGATAAATGGAGAACTGGATGATAATGTAGATCCGGCTTCTACGTTGCAGGTAGTAGATGCCTTGATAAAAGCGGATAAGATGTTTGAACAGCTTTACTTGCCGGGTAAGGGACACAGCCTGGGAGGTAGTTATGAACTTCATCGTCTATATGAGTTCTTTAATAGGAAATTGCTTCAGAGAAAATAAGCCTAATGCTATCTGTATATAAATAAATCCCCTGCCGGCACGCCGGCAGGGGATTCTGTCATTAATCAAATTGTCCCTCGACTCTTAAAACTTAGCAATAAATTTAGTCTTTCAGTTTTGCGATGATGAAGTCGCGGTTCAAGCGGGCGATGTTGCTGATAGAGATGTTCTTCGGACATTCCGCCTCGCAAGCGCGAGTATTGGTACAGTTACCGAATCCCAGTTCGTCCATTTTAGACAACATGGCTTTTGCGCGGCGCAAAGCTTCCGGTTTACCTTGCGGAAGCAAGTTCAACTGGCTGACCTTTGCAGAAACGAACAACATAGCAGAACCATTCTTACATGCAGCTACACAAGCACCGCAACCGATACAAGAAGCGGCATCCATAGCTTCATCGGCCACAGGCTTCGGTATCAGGATAGCGTTGGCATCCTGCGGAGCACCTGTACGAACGCTCACGTAACCACCTGCCTGCATGATTTTGTCGTAAGCGGTACGGTCTACCATTAAGTCCTTGATAACAGGGAAACCGGCCGAACGCCAAGGTTCAACGGTAATGGTGTCACCGTCGTTGAAGCGACGCATATAAATCTGGCAGGTAGTAGCACCTGTTGCAGGACCGTGCGGATGTCCGTTGATGTAAAGAGAACACATACCGCAGATACCTTCGCGGCAGTCGTGGTCGAATACAACCGGTTCTTTTCTTTCGCTGATCAGCTGTTCGTTCAGAATATCCAGCATTTCGAGGAAGGAAGTATCACCGGGAATATCTTTCATTTGGTAGGTTTCAAAAGCACCTTTAGCTTTCGGACCAGCTTGGCGCCATACCTTCAGTGTAAATGATATATTTTTATCCATTGTCTTCTAATTCTTTTAAATGTTTAACTTCACCGATTAGCTCTTGTAGTTACGGGTCTGAACCTTGATAGCTTCGTATACCAGCGGTTCTTTGATCAATATCGGAGCCTTTTCATCGTCACCTTGATATTCCCAGCAAGCTACGTAGAAGAAGTTTTCGTCATCACGTTTGGCTTCTCCTTCTTCAGTCTGGTATTCTTCACGGAAGTGACCACCACAACTTTCGTTACGGTTCAATGCATCGTAAGCAACAAGTTCACCCATTGTGATGAAGTCGTACAGGCGGATTGCTTTGTCAAGCTCTACGTTCATGCCTTCTTTAGAACCGGGGATAAACAGGTTGGTTTCAAATTCCTTGCGGATTTCTTTCAGTGCAGCAATACCTTTCTTCAAACCTTCTGCCGTACGTCCCATACCTACATATTCCCACATGATGTGACCCAGTTTCTTGTGGATAGAATCAACAGATTCATTACCTTGTATGCTCATGAACTTGTCGATCTTAGCTTGAACAGCTTTTTCCGCTTCCGCAAATTCGGGAAGGTCAGTAGAGAAACGGGGAACAGTAATCTGGTCTGCCAGATAGTTCTGGATAGTGTAAGGCAATACGAAGTAACCGTCGGCCAGACCTTGCATCAATGCAGAAGCACCAAGGCGGTTTGCACCGTGGTCGGAGAAGTTACATTCACCGATAGCGAACAGACCTTTGATGGTGGTTTGCAGTTCGTAGTCTACCCAGATACCACCCATTGTATAGTGGATAGCCGGATAAATCATCATCGGGTTATAATATTTCACGCCATTGATTTCTTTTGCCAGTTCGCCCGGATTAACGTCGGTGATTTCTTCATACATATCGAAGAGGTTGCCGTAACGTTGAAGAACAACGTCGATGCCCAAACGGTTGATAGCTTCGGAGAAATCGAGGAATACGGCCAAACCGGTGTTGTTTACACCGAAACCTGCGTCGCAACGTTCTTTAGCGGCACGGCTGGCAACGTCACGCGGAACCAGGTTACCGAATGCCGGATAGCGGCGTTCCAAGTAGTAGTCGCGGTCTTCTTCAGGAATATCGCTTCCTTTGATTTCGCCCTTCTGGAGTTTCACAGCGTCTTCTTTCTTCTTCGGAACCCAGATACGACCGTCGTTACGAAGAGATTCGGACATCAATGTCAGTTTAGACTGTTTGTCACCGTGTACCGGAATACAAGTCGGGTGGATCTGAACGTATGCAGGGTTAGCAAATACGGCACCCTTGCGGTAGCAAGAAACAGCAGCCGTACAGTTACAACCCATAGCGTTTGTAGACAGGAAGTAGGCGTTTCCGTAACCACCGGTAGCGATAACTACTGCGTGAGCGGCGAAACGTTCCAATTTACCTGTTACAAGGTTTTTGGCAATGATACCGCGGGCACGTCCGTCAACGATGACAACGTCCTGCATTTCATAACGGGTGTAAAGTTTTACAGTACCTACGTTTACCTGACGGCTCAGTGCGGAGTAAGCACCCAGCAACAACTGCTGGCCTGTCTGACCTTTAGCGTAGAAAGTACGTGAAACCTGTGCGCCACCGAAAGAACGGTTGTCCAGCGTACCGCCGTATTCGCGAGCGAAAGGAACACCTTGAGCTACACATTGGTCGATGATAGCGTTTGATACTTCAGCCAGACGATATACGTTAGCTTCGCGGGCACGGTAGTCACCACCTTTTACTGTATCATAGAACAGGCGGTAAACCGAGTCACCGTCATTCTGATAGTTCTTGGCTGCGTTGATACCACCTTGTGCAGCGATAGAGTGTGCACGACGCGGAGAGTCCTGAATACAGAAGTTGAATACTCTGAAACCCATTTCACCGAGTGAAGCAGCGGCAGAAGCACCTGCCAGACCCGTACCCACAACGATGATATCCAAACGACGTTTATTAGCGGGATTCACCAATTTCTGGTGAGCTTTATAGTTGGTCCATTTCTCAGCCACCGGGCCTTCTGGAATTTTTGAATCTATCTTGATCATAATATTATTTACAATTTAATCATTTACAATTTACTATTTAGCAAGCACCGCCACAAATCAGTGATTTCGCGAAGAATACCACTACTACGAGTGCGAAACCGAGTACTACAATCGTTGAATAGATGTTAGAAATGCATTTCCAACGGTTGATCCATACTTTGTTGTTCCACCCCAGTGATTGCATAGAGCTCCAGAAACCGTGAGTAAGGTGGAACCACAGAGCAAACAGCCAAACGAGGTAAAGAACCACATAAATCGGGCAAGAGAAAGTCTGCTGGATGTGATAAGCACCGTTTGCGGCATAAGCCAACGTCAGTGTGTCGGCGTGCATACCCATGTTGTGCATCAGTTCCGGCAACTGCATTTTTGCCCAGAAGTTGAACAAGTGTAAGCCAAGGCCTACGATTACGATAAGACCCAACACCAGCATGTTTTGAGAAGCCCACTCAACGGTTTTCGGCTTGTCAACCACTGCATAGCGTTCGCTACCACGCGCTTTGCGATTCTGCATTGTCAGCCAGAAGGCATAGATGATGTGAATTACGAAAAGAGCAGCCAGTCCTACGGTAGCCGCTAACGCATACCAGTTTGCTCCCAGGAACTCACAAACCATGTTGTAACCATCAGCCGAGATGATTGCAACCAGGTTCATCGCCATGTGAAATGTTAGAAACAGGACAAGGGCGATACCGGTAACGCTCATCACCACTTTCCTTCCTACAGATGAATTACTTAACCACATAAATGATTGAATTTAAATTATTTAATTGTTAGAACTAAAATTTCAACGTTTTACACCTCTTACGGACTGCAAAAATAGGGGAAATAGATTGATTGAGCAAGGAATTAAAGAAATTATTCCTTAATCGGCAACCTTTCCGATTTTTTCACCGTTGGCCGCCTTCTTTCGCAGCGCTCGGGGAGTGTCGCCGAAAGAGTCTTTGCAAAAGTGTGCGAAGTGGGATAGAGAGTCGAAACCGTAGCGGTTACAAATCTCTGTAATTCGCATATTGGTACGCTGGAGATCTTCCAGAATGCCTTCCCGCTTTTTCTCCAGTATCCATTCGTATACAGGTATGCCGTAGAGGTTTTTAAAAAGCCGGCGAAAAGTAGTGGTGGTATAACCTCCCAAATGCGCAAATTCTTCTACGTTCTTCACCGTGTTGTAGTTTTGCATTACAAAATAATGGAAACTTTTTGTGTACGTACTGATCGGATAGAAGAATGAACTTAATTGAGGCGTCGGATAATAATTGGTGATGAGGAAAACCAACTCTTTGCATTTCAGTTCGATGAACTTGCTGCAAGGTGATTCTTCACCAAGAAATTCGGGCATACTGGTGATGAGATAATGAAGCCTTTCACTCATGATAAGCGGAGTGTAGGTCAGCGGTGCTTCTGCCTGTTCCGTTATTTCACGGTAACGTTCTTCGCAAAGCAGGGGTAACTCATTAAACCAGTAGACGATGTATTCAACGTCCGTGAGGGCAAGCAACTCTATTTTCGAGCCGATAGCTTGCAGGATAAATTGCTTTTCGCGCAGGATATTTCCGGGATATTCTTCACTGTTGATAAGTAATTCGCCTTTTATCATGAAAAGCATACAGTTTTGCGTACACTTATCCTTCGGGATATGCGCCCCTTTGGGTAGGTTCCTATACACAAGGATGTTTTCGTTGACATTGGGACATCCTGTGCAGTTGGTGTATTGTATGCAAAATAAATCTTTTGGCATGAGTTTTATGCGTGAATTATTATCTTCCGGGAACAAAGATAAGTTTTTTTACGGAAAACGGAACTTTTTCTTTCATTTATGTTTGAGCAGAAAGTTGACAGCACCGTTATAAAAACTCTGTGTCCTCCGTAGTGAAATCTTATTTATAGTACTTCTCCAGTAATTCCTGCATCTCCGGATATTTCTCGTCGGTGTCACCTACTTCCTTGCGAAGATTCAATAAATCTTTTTTCATCTGTCTGATGATAGGAGCGTATTTCGGATCGTTATACAAATTATGATTCTCGTGCGGGTCTTCTTCTAAATCATAGAAATCCCATGCAGGAGTGAAATCAAAGTTTTCCGTATCGGTCATGTCCAGATTCTTTGCGTAATAGAATATGAGTTTGTAGCGCTCGGAACGGATAGCGAAATGTGCCGGGCGGATAGCGTGATTCGTCCAGTAACGGTAATAGATTTCTTTCCGCCAGTCTGCCGGAGTTTTTCCTTCGAGGTTGCCGGTGAAGCTGTGTCCTTGTACATTCTCCATTTTCACTCCGGCAAATTCGGCCAGTGTCGGTGCAAAGTCGACGTTGAGTATCAGGTCTTTCAAGCGTTTCCCGGCGGGGATTTTTTTCGGATAACGAATGACGAAGGGCATACGGGCGGCTTCTTCATAAAACATTCGTTTGTCGAAGAAGCCGTGTTCGCCGAGGAAGTAACCTTGGTCGGAGACATAAACAACGATGGTGTTGTCGGCAATACCCATTTCGTCCAGTGTTTTGAGGAGTTTGCCGATGTTGTCGTCTATGGTGGCTCCGCAACGCAGATAGTCGCGGATCAGTTTTTGATAAATTGCACGCCGGGCGGTGGTCCGTTGCATTCCGTCGGTGTTGAAAGGTAGTCCGGGATAGCGGCACCACCACTTGTCCGGGTCTTTGGAAGCAACTCGCCAGCGATGTCCCAGTTCTTCGAGCGTTTGCCCTTTGAAAGAACGCCCGTTCGTTTCCGGTCCCCAGTCGAGGAAGTTCTCCGGTTCGGGGAAGGTGACTCCGTCATAAAGGTGTTCCATGCGTGTCGGGTAGTCGTATGGCTCGTGGGTGGCTTTGAAATGGCAGCACATCAGGAAAGGCTGGTTGCTGTCCTGCTGCTTGATCCAGTTGATCGCTTTTTCTGCGACGAGGTCGGTGGAGAAACCGGGCACGCGCTCGCCGAACGGACGGTTGCCCGGCCATGGGTCGCTGCTTTCGATGAAAGTAGGGTCGCGGTATTCTCCCTGGTCGTAGAAAATGGAATAATAGTCGAACCCTTGCGGTTGCGATTTGATATGCCATTTACCGACAAGTCCGGTATTGTAGCCGTTGGCTTGCAGGACGGTTGCCAGTGTGGGAATTGAAGTATCCAACGAATCGGCTAACGTATAAAGCCCGTTCCGGTGACTGTAAAGTCCGGTGAGGATACTGGCGCGGCTGGGGGCGGAGATAGAGTTGGTGCAGAAGCAGTTGTCGAGCACTACACCTTCGTTTGCCAGCCGGCGGATATTGCTGTTATAAGCATAATCTGCCAGAACTCCGCCATAGATTCCCCATGCCTGTGAGGTATGGTCGTCGCTCAGGATAAAAAGGATATTGGGCCGCCGGCTTTTATCCTTCGGGTCTTGTTGTTGGTTTTCTTGTCCGGCAAATTGAGCACCCTGAATGTGTGTCATTGCTCCGGCTGCCAGCAGGCCGGTTAGTATTAGTTTATTCATAGATATATAGGTGTTGCATTTCTTCAAATATAAGTTTGTGCTTACATCTATTTTTTTATTGTACGCCTAAAGATAGAGAATATTTTACTACTTTCTGTCTTTAGGCAAGTTCTTTTTACTATTCTGATCGTATTTCTCATAGCTTCGCCCTGCCATAATACCCCGGCATCGGCGCATAGATCGGATTATAATACGTATTGATATTCTGCAATTTCTTTTCCTCTTTCAGCCGTCTGATGTGCCGGGCGGCAGTGGTAGCGGTAAAGTTGCACAGCCCTTGAAAGTCGGGGCGCGTCAATATCGAGTTGTTGCTGAAGTAATTTGTCAGGAGCTTGTCAACCTCTTCGTTCGAGCGGGAGGCTGAATGCCGTTTCACTTTGCTTCGTTCCAGATGTACGACGCTTACCGACTTTTTAAGTTTGATATCCGCCTTGAAACTGATGTTGGCTTTGAGTTTGATTTGGTTTGCCTTTAGTTTGGGCGAAGTGATTGGTTCCTGGCTGTTCAGCTTTATCTGAAAGTAACCGATACCATCCAAATGGACGCTTTCCCCTTCCCGGAGCCGCTCCCCCATAAAGTGGCTTAGAGATTCGAGGACAGATTTTACGTCTCCCTCGGTCAGTGAAGTTGCCGTTTGGATTTGTCTGGCCAGATAATCCGTGTCGATATGCTGGAAGTTGACCACACGTGCGTGGTATGTCTCTTTGTCTGCCTCGTCCTTGGGACGGGGAGTTTTGTACAATTCAAATTGTATTGCCATTATTTTCTATTTATTTTATTTGTAAGGACATCGTATTTTGTCGTTGCAAACCGGGTTAATAATCTTTGGGACTTAGAGGGGATTGTGTTATATAGCTGTTGTTTGTTTGTTATCAAGCGGCTTTATATAAGTTGTCCTGCCTTTATTCTTTGATTGAGGCATAAGGATAGTTGTGTTCCGGTGCCTTGATCGTTCGTTTGTCACGGCCGTGGTAACTACTTGCCACGGCTGTGGTAGCTTCTCGTCATGGCCGTGGCAGGAATTCGTCACGGCTGTGGTGAGTAGACTATATCGGTAGCAAAGATAAACTATATAAGGGAGAAAAGCAAAGTATTCCTGCTTGTTTAAGGAACTTGTTCACCTTGTCATGATGACTGTGTATGCTTGGAAAGGGTCCGAACTATATTGCGAAGCGTAATCCGGTGGTGATAGGTGATAGATGTGGTGATAGGTTAAGAAACAACCTATCACCGCCGGAAACCTCGATGAATAAAGCGTTTGATTACCGACGGTGATAGGTGAAAGAGAAATGTGTGTTTTCTATCGGGAGAGATAAGGATTAATTTGCTCTCAGTTTCTTCTGATATTCCTCCGAATTGAGAATCTCCAACGCCTTCTGTACACTTTCGTTCGTCGTATTCATCACCCGGAAATATTCGTTCATATCCCAAAGGTCGCGGGCGATCAAGGCTTTGAGTTGCGTCTTGATGAGCGGGAGCGATTTCTGATACTGCTCTTCATTGAACTTCACGCCTTCTTTCTCACCCATTTCACGCAAGGTTGCCAGCATATCATCGTCTATGATGAACTTCTCATTAAACGATTCGAACTTCTTGTACTTGTTGGCCAGTTCCTTTCGGTGTCCTTCGATAAACTTCATGGTGAATTTGATAACGGCGCCTTTGGCTACCAGGTTGCGGTGATAATCCGTGTAAAGAGTGGTGTCAATCGGCACGAAATAATCCGGCATGATACCGCCTCCGCCGTAAACGGTACGGCCGAGTTTCTTGGTCTGTACTTTCAATGAGTCGGGGAAGTGAATGCTGTCGGCATTCATCAGTTCACCGTGGTTGAAGCGCTCTATCAGGTCTTTATTGTAATCTGTCGAGCTGTCGTAAGGCTTTTGGATGCAGCGGCCGGCGGGAGTATAATAACGGGCGATCGTCAGGCGGATCATTGAGCCGTCGGGCAAGTCGATCGGGCGTTGAACCAGTCCTTTGCCAAAAGAACGGCGGCCTACGATGATACCTCTGTCCCAATCCTGCACTGCGCCGCTGACAATCTCACTGGCGGAAGCTGTATATTCGTCTACCAATACGATGAGGCGGCCGTTACGGAACTCGCCGTTACCTTTGGCGTAGAAGTCACTGCGTTTGGCAGTCCGTCCTTCGGTGTAGACGATTAATTCCTTTTGACTCAAAAATTCGTTGGCAAGGTCGATAGCTGCATTGAGGTAGCCTCCTCCGTTGCCTTGCAAGTCGAGAATCATATCCTTCATTCCTTGCTTCTGAAGTTCTTTCATTGCTTTCTTGAATTCTTCGGCAGTCGTTGCCCCGAAGCGGTTGATGCGGATATAGCCTGTCTTCGGCTGAATCATATAGGACGCGTCAAGGCTGAGGATAGGTATCTTGTCTCTTTTTACGGTGAACACCAACGGGTCTTGGACGCCGCGACGGACAATTTTCAGGTTTACTTTCGAGCCTTTCGGACCGCGAAGACGCTTCATGATTTCTTCCGTACTCATCTTTACACCTGCAATGGCGCTGTCGTTGACGGCGATGATACGGTCGCCTGCAAGGATTCCTATTTTCTCGGAAGGACCGTTGCTGACAGGTTGCACCACCAACAGCGTATCTTCAATCATCTGGAATTGTACGCCGATGCCTTCGAAATTACCTTGAAGCGGTTCGTTCATCTTCTTCACTTCTTCGGCGTCCGAGTAGGTGGAGTGCGGGTCGAGTTGGGCCAGCATTTTAATGATAGCTTCTTCTACTAGCTTGTCTTCGTCTACTTTATCTACATAAAAGTTGGAGATTGCAAACTCTGCCATTTGCAGCTTGCGCATGGCGGGCGAGCCGAAACTCTGGGCCTGTACGGCTGATACTGTCCATAGGCAAGCCAGGAGAACGTATATTGTAATCTTATTCATAATCTTGTTATTTTAGGTTCTATTTTTTCAACTGATCTTCATCCCTTTCGGAATAAACTGGCTGATATCTTTATTAAAGGTCAATAGCTCGCGTACAATAGTAGAGCTGACACAAGTCAGTTCCGGCTCCGTGAAAAGCAGAATGGTTTCGATACCTGCCAGTTTGCGGTTGATGTCTGCAATCGTTTCTTCGTATTCGAAGTCTTTTACGGTGCGGATACCGCGGACAATAAACTTTGCTCCTACTTCCTGTGCGAAGTCAATTGTCAGACAATCGTATGACATTACCCGGATACGAGGGTCGTCCTTGTAGAGTTCCCGAATCATTTCCTCTCTTTTGTCGATAGGGAAATACGTATTCTTGTTTTCGTTGATACCGATTCCTATCACGATTTCGTCCATAAAGGTGAGTGCACGTTCCACTACCGAATAATGTCCGATGGTGAAAGGGTCGAATGTACCCGGGAATATTGCTTTTCTCATACGTTCGTTATCTGAGTTATTTATTGTATTATACATTGTTTATTTCTCTCCTAAAAAGAGCAGGCGTGTGTAACGGCTCTTTCTGAACAGGAGTACCGCCTGATAACAGATTACCAATTCCAGCAAAGTGATGCAGGGACCTAACCATGCACTGTTGATGGTATTGACGTAGATTCCAATACCATGTAAAGTGCACTCCAGCAGAAATGTCTGTGTCCAGTAAAGTCCCAAGGTGCTTTTACCGACGTGGTTTAAAACAGGGGTAATACGCCAATGTTCTATTTTTTCGTAGACCCATGGGGCCAGCAGAAAGAAAAACATACTGCCTGCCATACCGATAGTCATGCGATAAAGTGTGATGACCAAGTTTGTCCAATTGACACTGCCCGTAGACCAATCTACTAACTGAATGGGAATTGCATATATTGTCAGTCGTCCCGACCAAAAAGGAAGCAATACGGCAAAAGCAACCGTGCAGAACACTAGCAACACTTTCCGATGGGAAGCGATAAACTCTTTCTGTTGTTCGCAAAAGTAGCCCAGCCAGAACATGGGGAGCATGAAGTCTACAGAGTCCGTGTTCCCATAAGGGATTACATAGAACAATACCGTTGTCAGCAACGCTGCTATCGGTAAGCTGTGTAATAGCTTTATGCTGGCATACCCGATGAGATAACAGAAGAACACACATTTCAAAAACCATACGGCGTTGAGAAATCCTTGCCAACTGAAGTCCATTAGTTCCGGACAGGGGTTGAACCCTGTAATGGAAACGAATAGATACATGATGGTAAATGCTGAAAGCGAAGGGACTATTAATTGCATGAACTTTTTCCGTAAAAGTTCACGTGGTGTCAACTTAAGCGAGGAACCGAAAAAGTAACCACAGAGTAGCATGAATAACGGCATGTGGTAACTATATATAAAACTCCAGATAGGATTGTCCCAAAAGTCATTTCCGGTAATCTGTTCTACAGAGTGCCCCAAAAATACGCAGACTATGGCAAAGCATTTTAGGAGATCCAGGTAAGGAATGCGTTTTTTTGATTGGCCGGTGTTACTGGGATGGGTTGTGGAGTTATTGTTCATTTATTAAGTCCTCCTCTACTACCAAGTTGTCTATAATAAAGTTCTGTCGTTCCATGGTGTTTTTACCCATGTAGAATTCCAGTAGTTCTTTTACTGCGTCCGTTTTGCGTAATGAAACTTGTTCCAGACGCATATCTTTTCCGATAAAGTGCTTGAATTCGTCCGGTGAGATTTCTCCCAATCCTTTGAATCGGGTGATTTCTGGGTTCGGGCTTAGTTCATTGATAGCATTGACGCGTTCTTCCTCGCTGTAACAATAGAGCGTCTTTTTCTTGTTGCGTACACGGAACAGAGGAGTCTGCAAGATGTATACGTGTCCCTTCTTGATAAGATCGGGGAAGAACTGGAGGAAGAAAGTAATCAGCAGCAGGCGGATGTGCATACCGTCCACATCGGCATCGGTGGCTACTATTACTTTGTTGTAGCGTAGTCCGTCCAGGCCGTCTTCTATATTCAGGGCTGCCTGGAGCAGGTTGAATTCTTCGTTCTCGTAAACCACTTTCTTTGTCAGTCCGAAGGAATTCAACGGTTTACCACGGAGGCTGAATACCGCTTGTGTGTTGACATCACGGCTCTTGGTGATGGAACCGCTTGCAGAGTCTCCCTCGGTGATGAAGATGCAGGAATCTTCTTCCAGCCCTTTTCCTTTCGGGTCGTTGAGGTGGATACGGCAGTCACGCAGTTTGCGGTTATGCAGGTTGGCTTTCTTGGCACGTTCGCGGGCCAGTTTCGTTACGCCTGCAATGGCTTTGCGTTCCTTTTCCGATTCCTGTATCTTTTGCTGGATGGCTTCGGCTACGTCCGCATTCTTGTGGAGGAAGTTGTCCACTTCCAGTTTGATGAAGTCGCCTACGTATTTATTGACGGTTATGCCGCCGGGTGCCATGTTGGTAGAACCCAGCTTCGTCTTGGTCTGGCTCTCGAAGATCGGTTCCTCCACGTTGACGGCAATGGCGGCAACGAGTCCGTTGCGGATGTCCGTATAATCCATGTTCTTGTTGAAGAACTCTTTGATAGTACGGGCGATATGTTCCTTGAAAGCACTCTGGTGAGTACCTCCCTGGGTGGTGTGCTGACCGTTGACGAAGGAGTAATATTCTTCTCCGTATTGTCCGGTGTGGGTGAAGGCTATTTCGATGTCTTCTCCTTTCAGGTGGATGATAGGGTAGAGGCCGGTTGCCGTCATGTTGTCATTCAGCAGGTCTACAAGACCGTTACGTGACAGGATGCGGTGACCGTTATAGATAATGGCAAGCCCTGTGTTGAGGTACGTATAGTTACGTAGCATGGTCTCGATAAATTCGGGCTTGAAACAATAATTCAGGAATAATGTATTGTCCGGTTCGAAGAAGATATAAGTTCCGTTGTCTTCTTCGGTGGTCTGCGTTTCATCAGTCAGCAGGGTACCTTTGGAGAAAGTGGCGATGCGGACTTTCCCGTCGCGGTAACTGCGTACCTCGAAACGGGAGCTCAGTGCGTTGACGGCTTTCACACCGACACCGTTCAACCCGACGCTTTTCTTAAATGCCTTGCTGTCGTACTTACCACCCGTATTCAGCATACTGACGGCTTCAATCAGCTTTCCTTGCGGAATGCCTCGTCCGTAGTCACGCACACTGACACGAAGGTTTTCTTCAACGGTAATCTCGATTTTCTTACCGGCTTGCATCTTGAACTCGTCAATACTGTTGTCAATCACTTCTTTCAGGAGGACATAGATTCCGTCTTCGGCATGTGCACCGTCGCCCAGCCTACCGATATACATACCGGGGCGTGTGCGCACATGTTCCATGTCGCTCAGGTGGCGGATGTTGTCGTCAGTGTACTCTACTGCATTGTTGTTGTCTACAGGTATCAATTCGTTCTCTTCCATAGCTGTTTTTTTATTTTATCTCTTTGATGAACGCACGGCGGCGCTTATGTTGTTGAGTCTCAAAGTAATCCCATTGTGCCTGAACCTTTCCGTTCAGTTCCAGTTCGGGGTTGCTTTCCGCAAAGATAAAACCTAATTTTTGATAAACCGGAATTAAATCGGAAAATAACAAAGCGTTAACACCTTTATTCTGGTATTCCGGTTTCACGGCAACAAGTAGTAAATCAAGCATTTTCGCACGTCGTTTCATGAATAATGCTTTCAACAGATAGAACCATCCGAGCGGCAGCAGACGTCCGTGTGACTTTTGCAGCGCTTCGGCAAGCGACGGCATGGAGATACCTACGCAAACCAGTTTGTCATCGGCATCGGTGATAAGAGTCACCATTCGCAGGTCGAGTATCGGGAGGTACATCTTTACGTACTGGTTGATTTGTCGCTGCGTCAACGGAGAGTAGCCGTAGAGCGGGCTGTACGCTTCGTTCATCAGTTCGAATATTTCCTGTCCGTAGTCTTTGGCTATTTTTTTCCCGGAGGTATATTTCTTTATCTTGAGGTTGTATTTTCGCTGAATGAGTTCGGAGATACGCTTGTGCTTGTCGGGAATGGCGTCCGGGATATAGATTTTGTATTCCACCCAGTCGGCGTCTTTCTCGAAGCCGAGTTTCTCCATGTGTACGGGATAATAGGGGTGGTTGTAGATAGTGGCCATGGTACTGAGTTGGTCGAAACCTTCAATCAGCATACCTTCCGCATCGAAATCGGTGAATCCGAGAGGTCCGGCAATGTGAGTCATGCCCCGTTCCTTTCCCCAGTCTTCTACCGTTTTGATGAGAGCGGAGGATACTTCAGGGTCGTCAATGAAGTCTATCCACCCGAAGCGGACGTTCTTGCAACCCCATTTCTCGTTGGCACGGTTGTTGATAATGGCGGCTACACGTCCTACGATCTTGTCATCCTGGTATGCCAGAAAATAATCTGCTTCACAGAATTCGAATGCTGCATTCTTACGCTTGTTAAATGTATTGAGCATATCGTCGTAAAGGTCGGGGACGGAGTACGGATTGCCCTTGTACATTCTGTAATTGAAACGGATAAATTTCTTAAGTTCTCTCTTTGTAGAGACTTTCTTGATTGTAATAGCCATATCTCGTATTTATGATTGAGGAAGCAAAGATACGTGATAATCTTCAAAGTACAACGCAGAGGGTGGCAAAAACTGTGTGAGAGGCAGGTCGGTTTTGGAAAATAAAAAGCAATTAGTAGTTGTTTAAACTGAATTTAGGGCTACCTTTGTTCGAAATACTATAACACATATCATGGAACTACAAATTATTCAGAATAAGATATATGAGATTCGGGGACAGAAGGTAATGCTTGATTTTGATTTGGCGGAACTCTATGGAACAGAAACACGGCTATTGAAGCGTGCTGTGAGGCGTAATATGGAACGTTTTCCAGATGATTTCATGTTTGAATTGACAAATGAAGAGGCTAACTGCTTGTTGTCCAATAGGGTATCCCAAATTGGGATACCCCAATATAATTTTAGTGCTTACACTCCATTTGCGTTTACGGAACAGGGGGTAGCCATGCTTTCAAGCGTTCTGCATTCAACAGTTGCTATTAAGGTCAATATTAATATTATGCGTGCCTTTGTCAGTATTCGTCAATATGTCTTGGCCAGTGATACCAAGAATCAAGAAATAGACGAACTGAGACAGCGCATACAAGAACTGGAAAGTCAAGGAAGTAAAGCATTCGCAATGATTAACCAAATCGGAGAGGAGACTTTGGAAGCCATAAACGACCTCAGTGAAGATACCCGGAAGGAATTGGATAGTATTTATCTGGCTTTATCAGAATTGGCCGATAAAGAAAAAACGGAATCTCTGAAATCAAAGCATCGACGACCGATTGGGTTTATACATTACGATAATGAGGAATAAGTTTATTTTGATATAAAGCAATAAACATTTCCTGCAAAGTCACAGACAATCATCCGGTTTCCTGATACGGCTACGGTTGAGAATATCGGTGCTCCGAGATTATATTTGTCTTTTATAATTCCCGTTGTCCGGTCGATAGCATATAGATAACCATCGGAAGCTCCGATGTAAATAACTCCTTGTGATGCCACTGGGCTTGTTTCTACTCCGGCTTGCGGAGTGGTGGAATAAGGAGCTGTGTATACCAGCGAAGGCAAAGTCTCTGCTCTCCATTTATTGAAAAGCGTAGCTTTGTCCAGTGCGAAAACTCCGCGGTCGGCAGTACCGAAGATAATTTCCTGTTCGGTAATAAGTGGCGTGGATGTTACGTCCAGGTTGGCTGACAACTCTTTCTGTTGGAGTACTTTTCCGGTTTGCGGTTCTATGACGAAGAAGCTTTTGGAGGAAATGATCCATAATTTCCCGTCTTTATAGACCGGAGAGGCTCCCCGGTTACGAAGTCCGTTATCAGAGAGTTTCCAGAGTTGTTTTCCGGTGTGAATGTCGTTACCGTATAATCCTCCCCATTGAGTTCCGCTGACTAATACATTTCCGGCAACAGTTAGCGTTGTAGTAGCACCTTCCCGTTGTCTCCAGTCCTTGTTAATCCATATTGTTTGTCCTGTCTTTAAGTCATAGGCGGATAGTCCGGCACCAATTCCGGCGTAGACTACTCCTTTATCTATTGTTATTCCTTCCGTTAAGTAAGGATAGCTGTTCAGTTTGATATATTGTTTCCAGAGTAATTTTCCGGATTCTGCATCCAAAGCGTACAGATTGCAGGCAGCGTCCTGTGCTATTACAATTCCGTTTTCATAGGCAATTGTGTTCTTCACCGAGTTTGCCGTGCGGAATTTCCATAACAGTTTGCCGGAATTGAAATCGAATGCACAGACAAATGTGTTCAGTGGTATATTGTCATCGGTGGTAGCGATAAATACTTTCTGTCCGGCGATAATAGGGGAAGCCATGAAGATGTTGCTGCCTGTGTTGGCTGTCCATTGCAGTTGCAGGGGGAGCTTGATTTGAGAATTATTGATTCCTCCGGAGTGTGCGGCATTTTGAAGCAGGGTATTCCAGTCCTCGCCCGGGATTGTAGCCGGCTTGAAGTCTTTTTGATAAGTGAATCGGCTGGTGGCGGTTGCTTTCTTGCCGTCATTAAAGAATGAAGTTACTGTGAGTTGTAGCTTTCTTCCGTTTTCATTCGCAGGCATTTGAATGTCTCTGCTCCAGTTCCAGTCGGTGAGGGAGATAAGGTTGCCTTTGGCTATCTCCTGATTATTCTCTATATCGCTTAGGATGTAGGAGACGTGTGATGTTTTAGCCTGTGCATGATAGGTATTGACAGAAACAGGAAGCCGGTCTCCGGTAGCTGCGGAAATTTGATTGTTCATCGGGGAGACTATGGCAATCTGCGGCTCGATGAAGGTATACCGTAGTTGCGTTGTGATATTGTCATTGCCGTCTACTTTTATTTCTCTGAAAGAAGAAGGAGAATGATCAATACCGCCTTTATCCAATGTACCGGTACAGATTGTATAGATTCCGTTTTGATTGCGGACATAGTTGTAGTGCATGTGTCCGTAGATTTGGGCTTTTGTATTGAAAGCACGTAGGTCAAGTGTATGCTCTTTATCGGCTTTGAATACGAATGTGTCACTTGCGGTAAACAGGTCATGGTTGAAGAGGACCAATGCCTGTTCTTTCTTCATCATGGCAAGGTCATTCTTCAGCCAGTTGTATACATCTTTTTGAGTATAATTAGTCGGGTGGTCTCCGTGGTCGATTGGGGTGACTACATAATGAACGTTACCCATATCAAATGAGTACCACGTCGGACCATAGAGAGATTCATAAAGCTCTTCGCCATAGCTACCTTTCACTAAGTCGTGATTGCCGATGCAGTAGTAAACGGGGCAATCCATTGTCTGTGCGTTCACTATTTGGTTATGCATTGTCAGCCCCGGTTCGTAACAGATGTCTCCGGTATGAATCAGGAAAGCGGGCTTTTCATTCTTTACATATTGCTGAAGGTCAGTTACCCAACGTCCCATTCCACCGGTCACTTCGGTATCGGTGATTTGAACGAAAGAATGTTCCCTGGCTTTTGTCCGTTCACTTTCAGTTAAGATAAAGTCGTAGCTTTTTCTATTCTCTTTGGTGGAAAGATAGAATTGCTCCGTTTCAAATCCGGCGGGAGTTGTAATGCTGATAAATCTTGTTTTATCGAATCCGGGTAAAGAGAACCGACCTTTCTTATCTGTTTTTACTACGTTCAAGCCGTCTGTTACCATAACTCCCGCCAGCGGTTTATCACCTTTATTAAATAGTCCTGATTGGTCGGTGTCGACATAGACTGTTCCTTTAAATTGAGCGCTTAGTGGCAGATATAGTAAAAATGATACTAGGATAACAGATAATCTTTTCATGGTCAGTCCTCTGGTTTTTAGTGTGTTAAGCTAATTATTTCTTTTTATTTCACTTGTTTCATTTCTTCATTGTAACGTGCTTCTTCTTTGCACAAAGGTTTGTACCAAGTCTTCCTTAGTATGAGTGTGGTGACTAAAAGCAAAGCGATAGAGCTCCAGAGCCCCAGTTGCTCGCGGACAACGAGATACATCGGAATGATAGTAAGCGCACATTGCCAGATGATACCGATTGCTACGTTGAAAGCATCCCTTTTGAAGTTCTTGTTCGGCTGGATATGAGGATAACGCGCCAATGCTTTTTCTTCTATCGGTTTCCACCAGCCCCATGGGCGGACACGGGTGTAGAAGTTGATCAGTGTCTCTTCGTCAGTCGGAGGTGCGCTATACGTTCCGGCGATACATCCTATCAGGGAAACCCCGAACAGAACGGGGAAGAAATACAATACCCATGCGTCGGGAACAGTGAATTTCATGACGATTGCCGCTATTACTCCGGCAGTCATTCCCCAGAAATAGCCTTCGCCGTTGAAACGCCACCAATGCCATTTGAGTACGTTGGCTGCGATGTATCCACCAAAGAGTGCACCTACAATCCATTGGAAGATTTCATTAATATCTTTCAGAAAGAATCCGATAACGGTGCTGACCACTACCACTGCAACAGAAATCACATAACTGCTGCGTATCTGCGTTTTTACACTCGCTTTCGGATTGATGTATTTCAGATAAATGTCATTCACGATATATGCAGGAGCCGCATTCACCGTTGAAGCGAAAGTAGACATGAACGCTGCCAGTAGTCCCGCCAATAACAGACCAGCTAATCCGGAAGGTACATAACGGGTAATCAAGTGAGGAAGAATCGTCTCAAAGTCCGTTCGTGTAACTTCCATTTGTGTCATTCCGCCGTCTTCCTTGAAGAAGTAAATAGCCAGCAATGCGAATCCCATAATCATCAGGTAGCGGGGGATTAATAACACCACGGATACAGAACCACTCATCATTGCCGCTTCTTTCGGAGACTTGCAGGACAGAATCTTCTGCATATCATAGTTAGGAGCGGGACCTGCCATGCTCATAAAGATTCCTTTCAGCAACGCCATCATAACAAATATGCTTATCAGACTGTAAGGCTCGTTGGCCATTCGCTCGGTAAGGAGATTCATCCGGCTGCTCCAGTCGATATCAAGTGTCCAGCCGAAGAAGGGCGAATCCCAGCCGGCAGGAACAAATGAGTGAATCATGTCCGGTGCCACCATCTGCATACCAATGACGACAATAACGATGCCTGCCACGGTCATTATCAGAAACTGAACGACATCTGTCCATACGATACTCAGCATTCCGCCGAGCATCACATAGAATGTGGCGATGGTAGTAAAGAAAATACCATATACATGAGGAACATATTCTGCAGGAACATTGAAAGGAATAAATGGAGATACTACTTCCCAAGGGATGAATATCTCCATAAATTTACCAATACCTATGAACCCGTAACTTAAAAAACCGAGTACGCTAAGTAATGCGAATACGATAACAATCGTATGTGAAAGAGTAGAACCTTTCCCTTTTCCGAAACGGGTTTTAATCCATTCGGCACCGGTGAGAACGTTCGAACGGCGCAGCCACACGGATAAGTAAACCATTAGGAATATCTGGTTGAACACCGGCCATAACCAGGGAATCCAAAGACTTTTGAAACCATAAGCGAATGCCCAGTATACCATTAGCATTGTGCCCGTAATATCGAACATTCCGGAGGCGTTGGATAATCCCAACATATAGAAAGGCAATGATTTTCCACCTAAGAAGTAGGAGTCCATATTCTGGGCTGCCCGTTTTTTAAGAATGAGACCGATGACAATCATAGCGATAAGATAGGCGCATATGATAAGAAGGTCGGTAGTGTGTAATTTCATATTATTATTTTGAATCGATTTATATATTGTATCTTCTTTGCTGCAAAGGTAGGGGGAAAGAAGCAAGGAAACAAATATTATTTTAGCTCATTCTGATACTATGTTGAAATCTCCGGTATTCTTCTTATGTTACCTTGATTTTGTACTATATCTTTAATAATTGACAAAATAGTACTTTACTTATAAGAAATAAAATGAGAAAGCCGGAGTATATTTGAATATTTCTTTTATCTGCACAATGTTATATTTCGTGAGAAGAATCCGTCTAATAGATATTCAAGGGGAAAACATATCTCTGCTATTGTTCTTCTTTGAGGTTTAGGCATTTTTAGCGCTATGTTGCACATCGTTAAAGTTAGAAAAGATACATGATAATCTTCAAAATTCAGGCACAGATTGCATAGATTTCAGTTCTTTCATTTTATCAGAGCTGCAAAATCTATGAAATCTGTGCCTATAATTTGAAAATTGTGGAGAATTACTTATCGCCAGCCTGAAGGTTGTTCCAAATTCGGGTTAAGCTGTATTTCGCTGAACGGAATAGGAAAATAGTAATACTTTGTTTCATCGAATCTGGGTGGATTGCCTTGGTCAATTGTGAAACGGATGTTTCCTTTGTTACCTTCACTCAGATAGATGTTTCCCTTTTTGCCGTCTTTATCTACCAGGTAATAAGTCTTTTGCAATTTTGACAGTTCATCTTCGGTTAGTCCGGCTGTTTTGTCGGGAGATTCTAGTATGGCAATATCGTTCTCACCATCACCAGTGACGTCGTAAGCTCCGAATGCAGGAATATACACACCTTCGGCAGGACCTTCGAGCAATTTGCCGGCTTTCCATCTCATCAAATCATCATAACGAAGACCTTCGCAGGCCAGTTCTACACGGCGTTCGCGGCGTATTTCTAGAATTACATTGGCCAGTGTACCGGTTACGGCAGGATATTGGACTGTGAGTTTTGGGTCAGTGGCTACATCGAGTTTTAAATCTGGCATGCCTACACGCTTTCTCAATAGGTTGACTGTTGCATTCAAGTCTTCCTGTTTGATTGTACCCAGTTCTGCTTTTGCTTCCGCGTTAATGAGTAGTGTTTCTGCATATCTGAAAATAACGATGTCATTGTAGCCTGCATCATATCCACTGTTCAGTTCCGCTGTACGAGGGTAATATTTCAACTGAGGCAAGTATCCGTAATCTAGTTTGGCTACGGTAGGCAGTGATTCATTAGCTTTGATGAATCCTGCCGGCATGATAGTTTCTGCCATACGAGGGTCTCTATCGTCAAACATTTCATTGTAGGTCTTTGTCGCGTAATTAGGGTCGGAGGTGGCGGGGGAACCGTTTAGCTTGAGGTAACTGTCTGCTAAACTGCGGCTTAGGTGCCACATCCAATCTACAACTGAGGGGGTGTTACTACCGCGTCCTAATGTGCGGTCGTAGTCGGCATAGAGGATGATTTCCTTGTTACCTTTCAGGTCACCTGTGAAGAGGGCTCGATAACCTTCTGCTCCTTTTCCGGTGATTTCAAATCCGGCTTTCATGATTTCTCCGGTTGCCCATACGGCTTTTTCGAGAAAATTATTGGCGGTATTTGTCAAATTCAGTTCTGTATGGTACTTACGGAAGGTGCCTTCATGCAAAGCAAATCGTGCCAGCAGGCTGTAGGCTGCCCATTTGTTAATGTAGGTACGGCTTTCAATGGCTTTGATGTTCTTGGCTGCAAATTCCAAGTCTTCCATGATTTTATCGGCTATCAGTTCGCGACTGTCCATTCCTTTGTATAGATCAGGATCATTTGTACTCAATGGATGATCGTACCAAGGAGCGGCACCGTATCTTTTTAGCATTTTGAAATAGAAATTGGCACGAAAGAAACGTGCTACGCCGATGTAGTGGTCGATATCTGTCTGTTCACCTTTCACCTTATGTGCATTTACTAGCAATACATTGGCTTTGCGCAAGTTGTACCAGTCTTTATCTTCGTCTTTACTCCAGCCGCCTACGGTATTTTCGTTGATGGTTCCATGCAGCATACTGTATACTTCGTGGCTTGCTGTATAACCACCGATATTGTCGGAATAGAGGTCGTCCGATCCGTATGGCAAATCTTTATAGGAGTTGTTCAGGTAGATTGCCATGTCTTCCGGAGTTTGGAAGAAGGCTTCTTCATTCAGTTCGGTTTCCGGATACTTTTCCAGAAAGCTGTCGTTGCAGGCTGTGAGAAATACCAGGCTAATGCTCGCTGAAAGAATATATTTTAATGTTTTCATATTGTTATTGTTTACAGATTTAGAAATTCAAGTTAACACCAAATGTGAAGGAACGCTGCAACGGGTAGGTTTTGCTGCTTGAATCCAAGGCTTCCGGGTCGAGGTTGGCTTTCAGATGTTGTAACTCGCACAGGTTTTCACCGCTGAAGTAGAAGCGTACGCGTTCGATACCTACTTTGCTAGTCCATGTTTTGGGTAGTGTGTAGCCAAAGGTTACATTCTTCAGACGTAGATAGGAAGCGTCTTGTAGGTATTTGGTCTGCGGGCAAGCAAGCTCGGAACCGGTACTTTCTGCAATATAAGGCTTCACACGAGGGAAGTAGGCATTGCGGTTTTCGGGTGTCCAGTGATCGAGGTTACCTTTCTGTACGTTAGTCCAAGGTTGGGCATAAATACCCCAGAAATAGTGGTTACCGCCACCAGCGTACCAGTCTCTTTTGCCTACGCCTTGCAAGAAGATGCGTAGGTCAAATCCTTTCCAATTGGCATCCATGTCAATGCTATAGGGGAGGCGTATGGAACTGTTACCGATTTTTTTGAAGTCGCCCGGATCGGCGAGAGTTCCTTTGCCGTTACTGATTTCTTTGTCACCGTTGATATCTTTGAACTTCAGGTCACCTACGTAGAACTTGTAGCCCATATCATCTTCACCTACTTTGGTCTGGTCAGCATGGTTAGCAAGTTCTTCTTCGTTCTGGAAGAATCCTTCAGTAGTTAATCCCCAGATTTCACCCAATTCTTTACCTACATAATGATTGTCGTTTGTCCAAATGGAGGTACGAATTTTGTTTCCGTTCTTGTCCGTGTCCCAAACGTAGTTATCGAACTTGGTGATGAATGAGCGGCTGTCCGAGATGATGAAACGTACGCCATAGCTGAAGGGTGAATCTGCTAAGTTGAACTGGTCTCTCCATGCCAATGAAAGTTCCCAACCACGGGTTTTCAGGTCAGCAGCGTTTTCTTTCGGTTCGCTGGTACCTAATACACTGGGAAGGGATTTTCCTTTGGTCAGCATGCCTTCGGTGTAGCGTACGTAGTAATCAAAACCAGCTGTCAGACGATTGTTGAGGAAGCCTAAGTCGATACCACCATTGATAGTACGCACCTGTTCCCAAGTCAGTGAGCTGGATACGATACCTGGCATGATAACCTGAAGTGGTTTTTTTCCGTCCAGAATCCATTTGCTTTCTTCTGCTTTCATCTGTGGAGAGAAGGCGTATGCACCTACGTTCTGATTACCTAAGCTACCGTAAGAACCACGCAATTTCATTGTGTTCAGTCCTATTTTGTTTTTTAGATTTTCCATGAACTTTTCTTGTGAAACGTTCCATGCGGCAGAAACAGAAGGGAAAAAGCTGTAACGGTCGTTCTTCGGGAAGGGGGAGGAACCGTCGTACCTGCCGTTAAACTCAACGATGTAGCGATTGTCAAATACATAGTTCAGGCGGAAGAAGGCTCCGCGAACAGACCAGTCAGTAATACTTTCGCTGGTTTTGACAGTACCGGTAGCAAGCTCGATAGTTGGGAAAGAGGTACTGATTAGTTGATCTCTGCTCGACCAGTAGCTGTTGGTACGTGTGTTTTCTTGGTTAAAACCTACCATTGCTTGTACAAAGTGTTGGCCGGCAAAAGTCTTGTGGAAATCAGTATATATATTGAATACATTGTTATCGTAGAACTGCGAGTCGTTACGGGCAGAGCTTGTAGTTGTGTTCTGTTCCAGTGCCATTTCTGGTCCTTGCTTGTAGGAGTAGGGCAAAGATGCTCTACGTGTACGTTCGCTGTCGCGGCGGAAGGTGGCGTCTGCTTTGATTTGCCATACATCCTTCAACAGGTCGATGGTAGCGGCAAACGTGGTGGAAAAGTCACGTCGGTCGTTGACGGAACGTCCTCCATTCTCTAGCAGTCCCAGTATGGCACCTCCAGATTTGGTATATGTTCCGTCCGGGTTTCTTACTACGTCGAGCGTACTTTTGCGGTTCACCTCGTGGAAGAAACTTTCCATATCGATGTTAGGTTTGTCGTATTTGCGGAATGCAAACGATGTATTATTGCTGATGTTCAGCCAGTTGGTGAGTTGGAAATCTACTTTAGCACGCATATTGTAACGGTCGTAGATGTCGTTACCTTTCTTGAACATACCATCTTGTCGGTAGTATTCGCCAGAAAGGTAATAGCCAGCTTTTTTGGTACGCTGGGCAATGTTGAAATTGACAGTGTAGGAAGGTGCTGCATTTTTGTAGGTTTCGTCCATCCAGTCTGTCTGTCCGTAGTAAGCCCATTTGTTCGGGTCGCTCGGGTCTACTATGACTGCTGGTAGCGACGGGTCGTTAACGCGCTTTTGGGCTTCCGCCATTTGTTCTTCTGTGTAGAAACTGTACGTACGTGCTTGGTTCTGGATGGTCATTACTTGATATGGATCGGTCACATGTTCGGGCAGGCGTGTGATTTTACGTGTTGAGTAATAAGCATTGACAGCTACGCTGATTTTCTCCGATTTTGCAGATTTGGTAGTGACTAGAATTACGCCGAATGCAGCACGTGCACCGTAGATAGCTGCTGATGAAGCGTCTTTCAGTACAGATACGTTTTCGATGTCGTTAGCATTCATACGGGAGAACTCGTCGGCTGTGACGGGAATGTTGTCTACTAGAATCAAGGGTTCGGCCGAATCACTGTTGATAGAACCAATACCGCAAATATTATATTTCGGCGAGGAATTGGCATTACCATCCGTGACTGTAATGTTGAGGTTGGGTACAGCTCCTTGCAAACCGAGCCCAGCATTGGATAGCGAACGGTTTTCTAGTACTTTAGAAGATACCGCGTCTACGGCTCCTGACATATTTACTTTTTTCTGGGTACCGTAACCCACTACTACGACTTCATTCAGCATTTCTGAGTCTTCCTTTAGTATTATCTGGAGGACTTTCTTTCCATTGAGGTTGACGGTTTCTGTCTTATATCCAATGTAGGACACTGTGAGGATAGAATTGGGGGAGACGCCTTTAAGCGAGAATTTGCCGTCTATATCAGTGATTGTTCCATTGGTACTTCCTTTTACTAGGACATTTACACCGATGACGGGTTCTCCTGTTTGGTCGACTACGGTTCCTGTTACTGTGATGTTTCCCGTTTGCTGCACAATCGCTATTTCGTCACTAGCAATTACCATCATGCTACTACCGGGAGTCAAAAGGGACAGAACCAAACAAACTCTTTTAACTAAAGAGCTTACTTTGTGCTTTTCATTTTTCATGTTTTCTTTTATTTAAATTATATACATATTTTATAGTTTCTCTGTATTAGAGTATGGATTAAAGTATCATCCATATTTTGTTTCATTTCTTTTCATATAGACTGCATTTTTAAAGGTTTATACATTTATTTTATATAGTGCAAATTTAAATGATTGCCTTGTTTGTAGTGTAGACTTATTTTAACTTATGCTGATACTATTCTATCAAATTCATTTTGCTTTTAAAGATAAATTTGTTTTGTTTCTCCTGTGACGATTTTGTTTGACTCTATGAGCTTACAAATGTTTTCCACGGAAGCAGCTGAACGTAAACCGTCAACAGGTGTGTGGAGGCAATAATCCGTTAGTCTGTCAATAGTCGAAGTTGCCACGTGCATACGGGTGTCGGAAGAAGCGTAATAGATATATACTGTCCCGTCTTCGTCCGCAATCCAGCCATTGGAGAAGAGCACATTGGATACATCACCTATTCTTTCTCCGTCTATCGGAGCCAGCAAATATCCTCCTGGTTCAGCGATGATTCTTGTCGGGTCTTCCAAAGAGGTCATATACAGATAAAGTACATAACGTAGACCAGCAGCACAGGCACGAACCCCGTGGGCGAGATGTAGCCATCCTTTTGTGGTTTTGACAGGATGAGGTCCTTCGCCGTTTTTCACCTCTTTTATGGTGTGGTAGTGGCGGTGGTTGATGATAGTCTCTTCTTTCACTTCTGCATGAGTCATATCATCAATGAGTGCCCAGCCGATACCTCCGCCGTTTCCGGCGTCAATAAAACTATCTTGTGGACGAGTGTACAATGCGTATTTTCCGTTAACAAATTCTGGATGCAGAACGACATTGCGTTGCTGGCTTTTGGAAATCAGATTCGGCAAACGTTCCCAATTCTTCAGGTCTTTGGTGCGGACGATACCTGCTTTTGCAATGGCAGACGACAAATCGCCCGGAGCTGCGTCCGGGTCAAGGCTTTCGCTACAGAAAATACCATAAATCCAACCGTCTTCGTGTGCTGTCAGGCGCATATCGTAGACATTTGTCTCTGTCGGATCAGTATCCGGTAGTCGTATCGGATATTCCCAGAAACGAAAATTATCGATTCCATTAGGGCTTTCAGCAATGGCAAAGAATGACTTACGGTCGTTTCCTTCTACGCGGACCACCATAAGATATTTTCCTTTCCACTTGATGGCTCCCGAATTCATAGTGGCATTAACACCAATCCTTTCCATTAACCATGGATTTGTTTGGGGATTTAAGTCATAACGCCATTCTAAAGGGATATGTTCTGCTGTGATAACAGGATATAAGTAACGTTGAAATATTCCGTTGTAATGACTTTTATCTTCCAGATTTTTACGAGTTAGAAGTCGAAAATATGATTCTTTGAATTTTCTAAATTTTTGTTCGGTATAAGTAGGCATAACTTTTTATTTAACGGGTGTTACAAACGAGGGATTATAAACGGACCTTTCCAACAAATGTGACAACACTATATGGCGGTATTGTAAGGTTATAATATTCTTTGTTCTCCTGTACAATTGCCATTTCTGTCCAACTGTTATCTTCATTGGTTATATATTGTTTTAATAGGCCATTTATATTTGCTCCATCCAAACGAAGGCTGGTCTGAATTGTCTGTTTAGATGAATTGATTGTTACAAGAGTATACTCATCGTCTTTTTTATATGCAGATATTAAAAGAGGAATGCCGCTAGACTGGGTTACTTGTATCCGTGTACTCTCTTCAGGGATGTAGCGAGAAAAGTTTCCAAAAATATCATATCTTTTAGATAATAGAAAATCTTTTCTGTTTTTATCTAAAATAATGAGACTTTCATTATTGGATGTTGGCATGGCTCCTCCCCACCATATAATTGCGTTTACATTTGCTTTTGTAAGATAATTGTGAAAAGTAACAGCCCACTTCAGTCCGTCATGTATGGAGATGTCGAGTGGATTTACATCGCTTATTTCTGTTATCCATACCGGTATATCGGCTTTTTCTGCCATTTCAAATGGTAGAATAGCTGTTTTAAGATATTCTTTATCTACTTTTATTGGCATTATATCGGGTGATAAGCTATAGCCATGCCCGGCAGCAATGAGATTGAAATCTTTGGCTTCGGGATAGTTCTGAAGAATTGTATCAGTGAAGTCTTTGGATGAAACCATTTTTAATTGAGGCATATAAACAGCCCATAAAGGATTTTCTCCAAATATGATTTTGGCAGGAATATTCTCTTTTCGAAAGGTTGGACCGAGATATGAGGTGATGAATTTTCCCATTTCGTCTGCTGTCCATAAGGAAGAGTTCCAAGGGGCTGCATAACCGGGCTCGTTGGATGGTGATATAGCATAAGGTGCAATGCCTTTAGATTTGTAAGCGTTGTAGAAAGCGGCAAGATAATTAGCAAAATCTGTATAACATTCTGTTTTGAGCCGACCATTTGAAACCTTGCCATTACTTTTCATCCAAGCAGGAGCACTCCATGTGGAGAATACTAATTTGCTGATGTGGTATTTATGTTTAGCTTTTAACGTAAGCCATAACTGTCCTCGTCTTAATAAATCATCGGATTTGTTGATGAAATCAGAATCGCTCAATTCGATATGGATGTCGTCGTTAAGGTTAAAATCCTTGTCTGTTTCATTCTCCCAATAATGTGGGAATATCTCTCCTCTTAGAATATTCAAGCGCAATCCATCTTTACCGAACATTTTGTCCATGACTTGCTCTCTATTTTTGAAGGCGAACAATTCTTTTGCCCAGCCAGCCTGGGCTATTCCGAATCCGTCTATTCTCTGTTTGCAATCCTTCCATCTGAGGACGATACCGGAATTGTACGGCTCTTCTGAGGCCATAGCAGCAGAGGCACTTGAGCAAAGCTGACTACATAATAGTGTACCGAAGGCGAGGATATAATATAATTTCATATTTCAGAATTTTAGTTGTAAAATGAGAGAATAATTTGTTGCAAAAGTATCGCGTTGTTGAGTTGTGAGCAAATAGGATTTTATCATTTGCTGATACAATTATATCAAAAAACATAGAGATAAGTAAAATAGCGACTTAACTTAATTCAAAGAATGACTTGATTTTCAAACGTGTGTGTTAGGAATCAATTTCATTTTGTAAAGATGTCGTATTGTAAGATATAGTTTATTCTTTTAAAAAAGAGAGAAAATAAAAGGAGAAACTGGTTTTGTTTCCAGTTTCTCCTTTCCCTTTCCAGTATATAATCTCAAAGCGATTATTTGAAAACAATCTTCATTGGTCTACCTATCCAGACTTGTGGTTGTTCGAGGTTGAAAATGTGAGCTATTGTAGAAGCTACATCATATTGCATCATGCTTACATCATCAAAACGAAGTCCTTTTTTAATATTCTTACCGGAAATGATGAAAGCTGTTTCCATTTCTTGCATTGTTTTGCCGCCGTGACCCTTCTTGATGCCTCCATGGTCGGAAGTCAATATGAAAATAGTGTCATCAAGGATGCCTGCATCTTTTACGGCCTGGACAATCTGGCCGACATAAGTATCCAACTCCTTGAGTTTCTCATAATATGCGGGAGTGTCATGTCCTTCAGTGTGTCCGGTATGGTCGGGACTATCATAGCAGATAGCAACAAGAGTCGGATGTTTCTCCTTTATGTAAGCAGATGCCATATTGCCTAACTCTTTGGGAGTCTTGTTGTAATCGGCCACATGATAATGATAGCTTAGAGAAAGTGTATCTACTAAATACTTGATTCCGTTCCATTCATACAGACAGCCGATCTCTGCTTTCGGACGGGCATCACGCAGTAATTGGAAGATAGTGGGGAAGATTCCATTCTTGTTTAAAACACGTGACGGAAGTTCCGGAGTTTTAGATCCCCATTCGGTGTATCCGTGAAGTTCGGGACCGGCTCCCATAAACATGGATGCCCAGTTGATAGCACTGGACGAAGGAAGTGCCGAGCGTTTTTTGAGCGTGTAAGCTCCGTCTTCCATTAGTCTCTTGACATTGGGCATGTCTGCTTTAGGCAAGCTGTAAGCTCCCCAACCGTCCAGTCCGATGAGAACAACATGTTTGGCTTTGTCTTTTCCTTTGGCATTGCAGGAGAATGTGAAACAAAAAAGCAGTGCGAATGTAGCAAGTAGCGTAAAAGCGTTTTGTCTATTCATGATATTTTCCATTAAGTAATTAATATTGTAGGTTTAATGAATTAAGTTTTCTCATGTATTATTTTATTAGACAAAGGTAGAGTTATTCTGTTGGTGGAACAAATACAATCTTAGCATTAACTAATACTTTTGCATTTTTTATCTCAAACTGATACTTTACTGCGCGAAATGGGCTGTAAAGAGTGGTGGTGTTGCGAAATGTTATATATTTGCCCGCATAAACAAAAATATTACTATGAAGAAGAATTGGATGTATGGCAGTATGGTAGCTGCTTTGTTTGCTGTGCTGGCAAGTAGTTGCGGCAATTCGCAGCAGGTTCTTGATTTTCGTGGAATTTGTGTAGATGATACGCACGGTGAAAACGGAATCTATAATCCCGGACGAGGTTTCCGGTTGGAGACGGCGGTAGATGTGAAAGAAGAAAAAGACAGTCCGACAAAAGAACTGTTGGAACTGTCTGCCAAATACGTGGCGGATAGTGTTTCGCTTGCCCAGAGCTATTTCTATCTTACTTATCTGATAGGTGAAAAGTTGTCGGAGGAGAATCTCAATACGATGCAGGTGTATTTTGATGAATTGCAGAAACAAGGAAAGAAGGCGGTATTACGTTTTGCCTACGAGCGGGATTTTATGGGGAGAGCGGCGGTCGGGCCTACCGGAGAGCAGATATTGGAACATCTGGACCAGTTGAAACCTTTTCTGGAGAAAAATAAAGACCTGATTCTGGTGGTACAGGCCGGTATGGTGGGTGCTTGGGGAGAATGGCACAGCTCTGTTCAAGGACTGGAGAACTCAGATGAAACGAAAACTGCTATTTTGGAAAAACTTCTTTCGGTGGTTCCCGAAGAAAGGCAGGTACAGGTAAGGCTTCCTATGTTTAAGAATCTGCTGAAAGATAAGCCGGAGTTATATAAGAGGCTTTCGTTTCATGATGATTTTATTGTGATACGTCCGGATCGTTGGGATGCGGAAATGCATGAGGGGACTGATAACTTTGACCAGATTGTCAAAGAATCGCCTTATTTGGTGGTCGATGGCGAGTTGCCTTGGGGATTCTGGAGTGTAGGTGCCGATCCCGACAGTCCTTCGGCGGGTTGGATTATTGACGGATTGCAGACAGCAAGACGTCTGTTCCTCCAGCACTTCACCTCATTGAGCGTGATACATAATTATAAGGAACAACACCCCAATAATAAGTTTGACGAGAATAATCCTCCTGAATATTCAATGGTAGTCTGGAAGAAAACCATGATAACGGAAGATTCTTTGCATCAGCATCATATGCCTGTATCCGACAGTTATTTCCAAAAGAAAGATGGTACGAAGGTGGAACGTAATATGTTCGATTATATACGCGATCATTTGGGGTATCGGATTGAACTGCAATCTCTTCGGATGCCGAAAGCGTTGGAAGCAGGAAAAGACAATCTCCTGAACCTGAGTTTGATAAATAGAGGGTTTGCTACTGTGTTTGGCGAACATCCGGTCTATTTCGTACTGATTGACGATAAAGGGAAAGTCATGGAATTTCCGACCGAAGCAAATCCGTTGGACTGGCAACCGTTCCAGCCGGAAGATTCTACATATACGCCGTTGACGCATTCCGTTGATTTGTCTCTCAGATTGCCGGATTCGGTTGCTCCCGGAAAATATAGGTTAGGGCTGTGGATACCGGACGGTTCGGAAAGGCTGAAATATAATTCCCGTTACGCTATCCGTTGTGCGAATGGGGATACTACCTGGGCGATATCCGATGACGGAAAATATGGCGTTAATGTATTGACGATTGTCGAGGTGAAATAAATGTTAGTTTACTTTTTATCTATGTATTATAAATCAATACCACGGTATATGCTACATAGCAGAGTATCATAATGCTTCCTTCTATCCGTGTGATTGTCCGTTTGGCGAAGAACAATCCGAACAGCCAGAGCAGGATGCACGAGCCGACCAGTGTGAGCAAGTCGAAGTTGGTGATTCCGCTAAGGTGGAGGGGAGTAATGCTGGCGCTGCATCCCAATACAAAGAAGATATTGAAGAGGTTACTGCCGATTACATTTCCGATAGCTATTTCCGGATTCTTCTTTAGTGCGGCAACGATAGAGGTGGCAAGTTCCGGCAGAGAAGTCCCTCCGGCCACCAGTGTCAGACCGATGATTGACTCGCTGACGCCCAGATTGCGGGCGATACCCGTAGCCCCGTTAACAAATAATTGTCCTCCGTAAATTAGTGCAGCCAGCCCTCCGATAATATAAAGAACCGATTTCCACCAGGGGAGCAATTTTATCTCGTTCTCTTCTTCCGGTACGGGATGTTCTTCCTGTCCCCCTGTGGAGGGCTTGGAAGCGATAGCAAATGTATATCCCATAAAGATAGCGAAGAAACAAAGCAATAACAGTCCGTCTACCCTGTTCAGGATATTTTCCGGTGCTTTATCCAGAAAGACGTCATTGGCGCAAACCAACAGGACGACAGAAGATAGAATGCAGAGCGGAATCTCTTTTTTGAGTGTATTCCGGGTGATGACAATCGGAGCGAATAAAGCCGTGCAGCCTACAATCATCAGTGTATTGAATATATTACTTCCTACCACATTACCTATGGCAATGTCCGCACTGCCTTTAAGAGCAGAAGACACACTGACGGTGAGTTCGGGGGCAGAAGTACCGAACGCGACGATAGTAAGCCCGATAACAATGGAGGGGATACGGAGACGTTTGGCAACTGAAGCAGCCCCGTCCGTGAGTCCGTTAGCTCCTAGAAGAATGAGGATTAATCCTCCGATAAGAAACAGTATATTCATGTTTTTTCTCTTTTGGTGGCAAAGATAATCATTTTCAAAATTGATATGTCAAAAACAATCCGTATGTTTGCTCTGTTTTAGTGAAAAAACAGATTAACCTTAATTCACTGTCAGGGGATATAGGATATGGAAATGAATAAAATGAAACGTTTAGTGTTACTGCTCATTGTACTTTTGGGAACAACGGGAGTACGGGCACAGTTGGGAGAAGCTGTCAAGAAGATATTTGCAGGTGATAGTGTAACTACCGTGCACAACACACCTCTGAACCGGGATTCAGACTCTGTCTATGTGGCCAATCTGCAAAAATCCCTCGAAGCAGCCCGGCTCAACGAGGCGAATATGCGTATGGAAATGGAGCAGATGAAACTGCAAATGGCTGCCGTCGACTCCGTGAAGTACGCCCGGCAGCGTCAACGTATCGATTCCTTGCGGCAGTTTACCAAAGGAATCCCTGTGGTAGCCGACGGAGATACCTTATTTTATCTTTTTACCAAACGTGGCGGATACACTCCCCAGCAACGTGCGCAAATGACCGGTGCTGCAATTGAAGAACTGGGAAGACGTTTTAACCTCCGCCCGGACTCCGTGTCGATCGACCATTCGGACATTGTTTCCGATTTGATGTACGGTAACAAGGTGTTGCTTTCCCTTACCGATCAGGATGCTTTGTGGGAAGGCATTTCCCGTGATTCTCTTGCGAAGGAAAGACAACAAAACGTTATCACCAAACTGCACGATATGAAAGCCGAACACGGGCTTTGGAGAATGGCGAAACGTGTGCTTTATTTCATTCTGGTGATTGTCGGGCAATACTTCCTGTTTCGCCTGACGAACTGGCTTTTCCGTAAACTGAAAGTACGTATCTTGCGTCTGAAAGATACGAAGATACGACCTGTTTCCATTCAAGGATATGAATTGTTGGATGCCCAAAAACAAGCTAATTTGTTAGTCTTTCTGGCGGGCATCGGGCGGTATATTCTTATGGGATTGCAGTTGTTGATTACTATTCCGCTGATTTTCATTATTTTCCCGCAAACAGAAGGACTGGCTTATCGTATATTGGGTTATATCTGGAACCCGATTCGTGGCATTTTTGTGGGTATTATTGATTATATTCCCAAGTTGTTTACAATCATTATTATCTGGTATGCAGTGCGGTATCTGGTACGACTGGTGCACTATCTGGCCCGTGAGATAGAAGCAGGTCGTTTGAAATTCAACGGTTTCTATCCGGATTGGGCAATGCCGACTTTCCATATCGTCCGTTTCCTGCTTTACGCATTTATGATTGCGATGATTTATCCTTATTTGCCGGGCTCTGATTCAGGGGTATTCCAAGGGATTTCGGTATTTGTCGGATTGATTGTATCGTTGGGTTCAAGTACGGTGATCGGTAATATTATTGCCGGGCTGGTGATTACGTATATGCGCCCGTTTAAGTTGGGCGACCGGATTAAACTGAATGATACTACCGGAGATATTATAGAGAAAACACCCCTTGTCACCCGTATCCGTACACCGAAGAATGAGGTGGTTACCGTTCCCAACTCATTTATCATGTCCTCGCATACCGTGAATTACAGTACCTCGGCACGTGAATACGGGTTGATTATCCATTCGGAAGTATCTATCGGATATGATATCCCTTGGCGGCAAGTCAATCAGATATTGATTGATGCGGCATTGAATACTCCCGGAGTGGTGGACGATCCGCGTCCGTTCGTGTTGGAGACATCTTTAAGTGACTGGTATCCGGTTTATCAGATTAATGCTTATATCAAGGAAGCGGATAAGATGACTCAAATCTATTCGGACTTGCACCAGAACATTCAAGATAAATTTAATGAGGCGGGCATTGAAATCATGTCCCCGCATTATATGGCTGTCCGGGATGGAAACGAGACGACAATCCCCAAAGATGACTTGAGAGAAAAATCAGGAAAATAGTTTCTTTACTCTATGATACTTTCTTGATAGATGATGTAATGAGGAAGTTTCTTTCTCATCCGGCAGGAATCAGACTTTCCCGCAACGGATCAGTATTTTCTGTCCATCGTTTAAGGTGCTGGCAAAGAGGTAGGTATCTCCCCCTTCCGCTAACTTGATACGTTTACGGAGTTCTGCCACCGTAGCCGGAAAGTTGCGGACTGTGATATTCGCTTTTTTCAGGTCTGACAGATTCTCCTTTATTTCCTTTTTGTTGAGGCTGCACCGGTTGATGATGCGGAATGTTCTGCCGGGAAAACCCTCAATCTGCGTATCGGAAGTGTAGAGATGACTGTTGGGATGCAGCTTCTTGACGGAGTAAGCCGCGGCAATGCTGCGGAAAGCACCGGCTTTCAGGAGAGAAGCATTGGGTTCGTACAGATAATTGCCAAGTGTGTCTGTATAGCTGCACTCGCTGTGCTGTTCCTGTTCGCGGGTAAATACGAAGAGTTGTTTTTCCTGCTCTCCTTTTGTGGAGAGGTTTACGCAGTGAACCGGGATTTCTTCCGGTGCTGTCTGTCCGAGTAACAACAGGAGTTCTTTGCATTCGTTATTGACGGAGATGATATGTACCTCCTGTGTGTGCGGCAATTCTTTCAGTGCCTGTGAAAGGTCGAGCATGGGGGAAAGTTTAATCATTATCCGGTTGGCTTTGCTCAACAGGAGTCCTTCGAGCTTGGCCACATTAGGCTCACAGTCGGAAATGGCAACGGTTTTTCCGCCGTGCTCATTGCGGCGGGCGGGGTCGAGAAAGATACAGTCTACCGGAGACATGGCTTCCAGATAGGCTACTCCGTCGTCGTTTCTGACACTTATATGGTTGAGGTCGAGTGCGGGAAAGTTGTGGGCTGCTATGGCGCAGAGTTCTGTCTGACGTTCTACGTAAGTAGCCGATCGGAATCCGGTGGCGAGGAAAGAGCAGTCGATTCCGAATCCTCCGGTCAGGTCGGCCAGAGACTCACCTTGCAGGAGGCTTGCTTTATAACGGGCGGTGATTTCTGAAGAACATTGCTCCAGTGAAAGATGTTTCGGATACCATATATCGTCTATCTCTTTCCAGGAGGGGATTTTCTCGGCTGCGATTTGTCGTCCTGCTATTTGGGTGATAGCAGCCGGTATGTCTACATCGGGGTATTTCCGGGCTTGCAGGGCCAGGTTGCGTACATCGTCGGATTGATGTTCGTTGATAAACTGTCGGGTTTCGGGAGAGATTGGAGTCATAGGTCGTTATTGTTCGGGAAGTGAGATAAATAAGTCTGATGTCCGGATATTGCCTTGTTATTTATGGTATTACCTTATATTTCTGCCTTGCTACATCCCGGCTACAAAAGTTGAAGTGCCACCATTCGCTGGGCAGGGCGCGAAATCCGGCTTCTTTCATTACTCTCCGCAACAGTATCCGGTTCTGCCGTTCCGCCTCACTTATTTTTCCGTTTCGTACCAGTTCACTTTCTTGTGTGATATGGGCTTCTATCCCCAAGTGGTCTACCTTGGTTCCCATAGGCAAGGGTTGTCCGAGAGAATCCTGAATGTTGATGTCTACCGCCAGTCCGTAGTTGTGAAGTCCGCCGCCACGGTTCGGGTTGGAGACGTATTTGTATTTGGGTGTTCCTTTCACTACATTCCACATCTTTTTTTGTACGGACATCGGACGGGCGGCATCGTAGACAACGAGATTGTAGGAAGGATGCAGTTGTTTCAGTGCCTCCTGTGCTTTCACGAGGGCGTATGCTGCGTCGGGATGCAGATAGGCTTCCGACAAATCATCGTAAAGCACCTCTCCGGTGAAATTGTCGGCTTGTGTGTACATCAACTTCACGGTGATACTGCTGTCCAGTTCCGCTATATTGACCAGTCCTAAAGAATCCATGTGGAGAGCCATGGCACTTTTCTTTGGTTGAGGGGCAGGGGAACATTCTTCGCGGGGTTGCATATCATCCGACGGATGTTTGTATTCTGCCATGGTGAGCCTTTCCTTTTCCTTGTGACCGGAAACGGAAGTACATTCTGCCAGAAGCAGACAGAGGACAGGCAAACTATATTTTAGAAATCTCATTCGGGCTTTTGTATTTAGTGCGTCAAAGATACTTCTTTTTGGCTTTAGCTCCAATAAGCTACCTTTAAATCCTGATTGTTGGAGTGACCAGGTAATGCCACGGGGCTGTCACAGTTGTGCCACCGGCTTGGCACAACTGTGACACTTCGATGGCACAACTGTGACAAGCCGGTGGCACAAGGTAGAGGAATAAGGGCTTGTAGCGGCTCTTCCTATCGCCGGATGTTAGCGACTGCTTTCTTCAGATTGGCTGTTCCTTTCCATACGTCAAGCAGGTGCAGGATGTATCCGCTTTCGCTTTTGCTGTTATTGACCGATAGCAGTTCCGCATAGATTTCCCGTTCTTCCCGGTTCAGCCCTTGCAGAAAGGGGATGTTGGTGGTTGTTACTTGCTGTCACAATTGGGTCTTTCAGCATCGAAAGTTGGGCGGGAGTCAGGTTGAAACTGGATTGTACTACGTTGGACAGAGCGATGAGGCAGCGTGCCGTCATATAAGGTTGTGTCAACTTCCCCCCAAAAGAAACAAGGAGCGTCTTTTTTCTCTATTTCACTGTATTTGGCGAGGAATAGTTCGTCCTGGTCGGCAGCGCGTTGCAATGCAGATAGAGCGGAGTCTTGATAAGAAATGGTATCAGCTATAGTTGGATAAATAGGTATTTGGTTGATTATTGCCTAAATATAGAAATTTATTTTTTGCAAGAAAAGAAGTTGCGGGATTTACACTACTTCTGAGGGTATGTATCACATTATAAGTTGAATAATTGAAGTTTGTAGAAGGAATATAACTACAATTCTTTATAATTTTGAACTATTCTTTATATATAAAAATATTATTCTTTATAACTAATATTAAATCATATTCTGCATTTAAATGTAAAATGATACCTTTGTTCGAGATTTGAATACCGTAATGACATAATTTAATTTATTAGATATACCATATGAGCCATTTGTGAAAATCGCTCCAATATTGTTTGTTTTGTTTGTGTTATCCCATTTTGAGTGTCAAGTGTGACATCAGAATGGGATTTTTATTTTCTCAGATAGAACTCTTTAAAACTTTACATTGATCCAAAACTTGCCCGTCTTTTATGTTGAGCCGCTTTTATTTAAGAATAGACATATAACAAACAAAGAAGCCTTGTAAACATTACATTTACAAGGCTTCTTATGTGGACCAGCCTGGGCTTGAACCAGGGACCTCCAGATTATGAGTCGCAAATATTTGATCTTCAGCGATTTGCATTTTATATCTTTTCATATCCATACATCTTGATTTCCAAGCCCAAAGATAATATTTCCTTTTCAAATAATATTTCTTGTTTTCTTCTATTTTCCTAAGATGTGTGCAAATTGTGTGCAATTAGATTTGTACGGTAATATTGGGTTATATCAATAATAGGAAGCTTGTCATCTTATATAAAACTCGAAGACCTCCCCGGGTGCGCTATTCAAATGGGAAGCGTGGGAGGTCATATTAATTGCAAATATACTAAATGTATTTGAATATTCTATTTTATCTCTCTTGATATTGAGCTTTTAATAGAATACAAATTAATATCATGCTGATAAAATCCTAAAACAATAGCCTCATTGATATTATGTTGATGAGCAAATTGTTTTATTTTCATTTGCATTGCATGTGGAGAAATCATGGAATGTTGTTTGAGGAATGTATTCCATAAGTCTTTACCAATTAAAGAGCACTTGGCGAATTTGTTTGCTTCTTCCTCGCATTTATTTATTTCAGCTCCTTCTATGGCAATGTATTTCTGTTCTCTATTGTTAATAAGATGCATATAAACATGGTATATCTCATGCAATAAAGCGAAAGCATAATTATCGATTTTGTTTAATCGTAATGTTAATACAATGGTCGGATTTTTTCCTTGCCAAAAAGAAAATCCATCAATCGGTGTTTTGTCGAATTTAGACACTATAATAAATTTAATTCCATATCGTGACAGAATTTCTTTTGTCTTATCAATAGTGTTTATGTTTACAACAAACATTTGATTCAATTCCTGCACAAGTCTTTCTAAACTGTTTTCATCAAAATCGGCAACATCCGGCATTTGTGAACTTTGATAGAAAGCAAAATGTTTCCATGAGAAAATGTTAATTGGGTCGCTCTTTAAACATTCAGATTTCTTAAAATAAGAAAGTTCCTTTTCTGAAGAAAACGAAGCTATTAGTTCTTCAACTGAAGTTACGCCGAAAATTGAATATATTATTTTTATGTTTTCTGATATTTTCGTTCCAATAACATTTAATTTCTCGAAATATTTGACAGAACAATATTGAGAAATTACTTTCCATATCTCAATATTCTTTTTTCGTTCTACTATTTTCTTATTTATATTTGCTTGGTCTATATCATATTGATTTTGTAATGATAACCAATATGAAGCATCTATTCCTAAAATTTCCTGTAGCAAAACAGCAACTTCAGGAGTTACAGCACGACGTCCCTTTATAATATCATTGAGTACGGAAGTAGGCATGCTCATAAGTGAAGCCAATTCTTTTTGCTTCATTTCTCTTGCATCTAATTCATCCTTAATGATTTCACCCGGATGAATGGCTATACAAGGTACGCAATCGTTTAATTTGATTTTAGTCGCCATAATGGTTGGATATTTCTATTAATTCTATTTCAGTAATTATCAATGAACCGTCTATTGTGGAACTTTGAAATATTAATCTCCAACGTCCGGTACATCTAACCGATTCAAAGTCTTTTAAGTCACCTTTCAATCGTTCATAATGCAGACTTCCGATTCTGAATAAATCTTCTATTCTTGTGGCTGCTTTTAAATGATTATATGCTTTTATATAACCTTTGATTACATCCTTAGGAAGTCTCTTGTATCTTTTGTCATTGGTGCAACCCTCTTCCAATAACTCAATTAGTGCTTCATCTTCTGTATAGATATTCATGCAATTCGTTATCTTTCTGCAAAGATAAGTATTTTATTCTTTATGATAATATATATCATAGAATAAATTATCAAATTTGATAATTACATGATATTGTTTTTCAGATAAACAATAAAAAAGGATATATTGTTTCGTGAAAAACATCTTTTCAAAATTATTGGTGTGTTAATGATTGGCAAACCATTTAATTCAATTAATATGCTGCACTTATTCTATTTTCTATGTTTATTTTATGCTCGGAATCTTCAAACATAATCTGAAAATCAATGCGAACTCTTTAAAATTGAAGAATCGGATTCAATGGCTTTGAATGTTTAACTTTTATTATCTATTTATCGATAGCTGTATTTTTCCGACTTTTAGTGATACTTCTCAATAATGTTCTTGAAATGAGCGAAGCGTATAATTCTTATTTACAGACTAATATATATACTATGTTTTGCTATTATCGTTTTAAACCGTTTGAAACTAATGTCTAAACTACTCAAAACCAATATTCAAAAGGTTTCAAAACGTTTATATTTCCATTCAAATGAGGATATATAGACTATCGTAAGCAATTCCGCTTGCGGGTAATCACTAAAACCATGTATAATTTTTCAAAAGACGGTATCGTAGTCTCTACGGTACTTGATGCACGTACTGCCAACAAAGAAGGCAAATATCCTATTAAAATCAAGGTTTATTATCAAAGAAAGCCCAAGTATTATTCTATTGGTATCTGCATGACGAAAGAAGAATGGAACAAGCTGTCGGATAGCAAATCTTCTGAAAGCAGGAAAATCAGACAAGCCATTGAAAGTAGTTTTTCTTTAGTCCGTATGAATGTTGAAGCTCTGGCAGAGAAAGGAACATTCTCTTTTAATACGCTCAATTTGCGTTTAGGAAAGGCTACCGGTGATACTCTGAACAGTGCCATACGAGCTAAGATTGAGGAACTGAAAAACGAAGAAAGAATCGGTACAATGCAGTTCTATCAAACTACATTGGTAATGGTTGAGGAAGTCGGCGGCAAAGATATTCCATTTAGTGCCGTTACGGTTGAATGGTTACAAAAATGCGAAAGACTTTGGTCGAAAACGAGAAGTATTTCTACAATCGGTATGCACATGAGAAATATCCGTACTTTGGTGAATGAAGCCAAGAGAGCCGGCGTTATCAAAGAATCGCAATACCCATTCGGAAAAGGTCTGTTCGAGATAAAGACCGGTATCGGAAGAAAGAAAGGATTGACAAAGAAACAGTTGAAGGGCATTTTCGATTATAAGAGTGAAAATGAAACCACTAACAGATATAAAGACCTCTGGATATTCATTTACTTGTGCAACGGCATCAATCCGACAGACATGCTGAAATTGAAGTTCTCGGATATTGTGGACGGTGAAATATGTTTTGTGAGACAGAAAACAGAGCGCACAACAAAGAATAGGAAAGAGATACGTGCAGTTGTTTCTCCCCAATTACAGACAATAATTGACAAGTGGGGAAACAAACCGTTACCCGATAATTACATATTTCCTTATATGAAAGGGTATGAAACGGCTATAGAGCGTAAAGCGATTGTACGCGATGTTGTCAAGCGAATCAACAAACGTATGAAGTTGATAGGTGAAGAATTGGGTATCGGCAATATCACCACATACACCGCAAGACATTCATACGCTACCGTATTGAAACGAAGCGGAGCCAATATCTCTTATATAAGTGAATCCTTAGGACATACCGACCTGAGGACTACGGAAGCATATCTGGCGAGTTTCGAGAAAGAGGAGCGTGCTAAGAACACTAACCTTTTGACCTCGTTTTTGTAGCCTATATAGCCTATATGGGGCCTTTCTTACTTTCCTGTCCGGTAATTCTATTCATAAAGGAAACCGGGCTTTCTTTATGCAAAATTACCGGTGCGAGAGCTTAATTCTGGTTAAGAATATAGTTAAAATACCTTTTTCTTTTATATTCCGACAAAAAAGAGGATATATGTAATGTCCGATGATTCATGTATTCGGAGTATTACTAAATTCAAAAATAAATAAAGTTATGGTACGAAAGAAAAAAGTAGAAGAAGAACAACCGATGACTGCCGAAGTTGTAGAGACTAAAAAGAAATCTTCAAAGAAAGCACCAAAGACTAAAATGTCTGCTCAAAAAGAAAGCATACAGGAAACCGGTGTTCAAGAGCCGATTGTCAAAGAAGAAAATACGAAAGATTCTTTTAAAGACAAAGATTATACAATCGATGAGCTTATAGATATGTTAGGGCCGGATATTGATTGTGAGGATGATACAGAGTTTTCATTAACGGAAGATACTTCTTCACAAGAACAGAAATACACAATGGAGGATATGCTTGCTGTATTGGACGAGTCAATCGATAATGACGATGAAGAATGTGTTTCAGATGAAATACTTGATAAATTCGACAAGGCACTCGAAGAAAAAGGTTTGGGCGATGATTATTTTCAGAAGAAAGAAGAACGGCTTAAAGAAATGGAGCTGGAGCATGAACTTCACGAATTCGCCATTGATGAAATGCTGAATGAATAAGAATATCTAATTTTGTAACCTGTAACAGTCTCTTTATGAGATGTAACTTTGTGATGTGCCTTATTTTTTCTAATTTTGCATCGTCATGGCAACATGGCGGACATATTAGAAATTTAAGGTACACGAAAGTGTTTAACTGATTCTCTACGACGAAGTCTGGTAAACTATCTGTAGAACGGGAATAAGTTGGCATCTCTCGCGTCATATCCGTATATGGCGTGGGGACTGTTGCTTGTTTTAGTTCAAGGTCTTACCAGAGCCCGTCGTATAAAATAAGTTAATGGCCTCACGCTTTCTGCATTTATGAACTCTTCTGATTTGGGGCTAAGGGAGAAACGACATTCTGGTAATTATGAAGAAATTTTTATTAATGTTAGGTGCGGTAGCTTTATTTACTGCATGTAGTGATGACGGTGGTTCCGGTAGTGGCAATATCAATTATGAAGAAGGTTATAAATACCTTACGAATTTGAATGTGAGTGACGCCAAGATGATTTATCAGAAATCATCCGCAACAAGAGCAACAGGGGACGACTCTTATTACAAACTTGATTTATCAGGCAATGAGGTAAAGTTGTCAATCAAGGGAGAGGACGGGCAAGACCATAATATTGGTATTAGTAAGGTTGTCAAACTGAGTGATAAGATTATTCTGGTGAATCCTGTTGAACAAGATATTGTTGATTTGTTTTATAAACCCGGCCCTGATGATGATTATATATCTGTTAGCAATCAAAGTATTAGGTATCTCTCAATAGTAGATGTTCAAACAGAAAAGTTATACAGATGGCCGAAAGATGTACATATTGATTTGTATTACGGTTCATTGAAAACAATATTGGATAATCAAGGAAATATTTATATTGCTTCTTCTTCTAATTCAAATTATCCAGAATATAGACAAATATACAAATTGAATGTTTCAGATTTCACAATGCAGAAAATGTTACCTGATGAAGTTATATGTAATAATTTCACTGTAACCGATAATGGTTTTGTTGTGTATTGGAGTAGTCAAGAACAACAACAGAATTGCCGTGTGAAATGTCCGGGTGGCAGAATTTATCCGATTTCAGATACTTATACATTCATCTTTAACGGTAATTTATATTCCATTCGCAATAATGCGATTATTCAACATAAGACTATTGGAAATAATGACTTAGAAGAAAAAACAATATGCACCATATCTGATGAACAATTCACTGGGTATGGGGAATTTGCTGTTCCTAATCATGTGCGCAAAACACTGTTGCTGAATGAATATTATGAGTTTGACGGAGAAAAATGTACAAAACTTGATAAGCAGATTAATATTGGAGATATTCGCACAAATAAAGCATGGTACAACCGTAGCAATACAACTTTCTCAAAAATAGCAATGAAAGATTATCAAGAATCTCAGTTTCAAATCTCGGATTATGAAATACAAAGTCTTTCGGCAAATTCTGAAAGTTCTAATATCACATTTACCGGTTTCAGATATTCGGACGGCGCCAATGTTGTAGGAACTATCACAGAATCAGATGAAGTTGTTATCGATAATGTTGCAGAAAACGGAAACAAAATCATCAATCTTATTTCGTTGAACTAATATCAACTCAAAATAATATCCTCTTGTTGTGTCTATGCAGCAAGAGGATTTTTTATGCCTTAAAATCTGAACTATCGGAAAAACGAGAGTTCTATATGTGCTATGTTTCTCTAAATCAAGCAATATTTACGTTTCTTATTTAGCTCCATAAATCCGAGCTTACTATATACCCATATCCCAAATAAGGCTGCTTTCGTCTCCTGTATCGAGCTTTTCTCTTGCCTCCAATACTCGGTATAAAGAAGCAAGAATATATCTCAAATATGAAAGAATAAATTTAAAAGTAGAAAATTCTTACATAGTGAAGTAAATGAATGAAATGAACTAATTTTATACCTAAACTTTTTATAAAAGAGTATATTAATATAATATATAAAGATTTTTATATAAGAGTATAAAAAAGCTGTTCACTTCATTCATTTACTTCACTTTTATAATAAAAGGTCTGTACAGCAGAAGTCAGTATCGAAGTTTTCTATAATTGTCCATAATGGATCGTCATCAAACAATGGCTCTATTATGACTTCTGGTAGTTCTACTTTATTGGAAATCGGTGTTAGTCGAAAACCGGCAGTTTCAAATTTTCGTCCAATTTTACTGTGCATACCATAAGATTCAACGACCTCAAAGGAATACTCTCCTAAAAATTTCAATCTACAATATTTTTTTGGATACCAGCCAATGGTTATTTCGTCACTTTCATTCAAAGTGCTGAATTTATAGAAGTCAATCGTACTGAAACCTTTTGTTACGTCATACTTCTGTTCTGCTTTCTCACAGAAATCATCCCAACTCAAATATCCTAGTTTTCTGGCGTATAAAGAACAACTGGATAGACTAGGTTTAGTTTTGCTATTGATTAGTCCGAAATGGCGTTTTATTGAATCCTCGCTTACCTTATCCTCACTTTTATGCCCTTTTTTCTTATTGTCAATCCTATTGAGCTCCTCATCTAATGTCTCTTTGTTGATAAAAGAGCGGAGTTTCTCATAACTTCCGAGAGTTAATTGGATTTTTAACCGCTCCTTATACTCCTGTTTCAAAAGTTCAAATAGCTCTTTATCATATTTATAACTGTTACTTCCCATAATTCGTCATTTAAAATTTCCATAAAAGTACAATAAAAATTTCATCCCGTCAAATTTGCCACTAACCTGCTTTTTGAAATCCCGGTTAATTTGCAACATAATTCAAAATTAATGAGCTATGGACAAATTAAAGGATGATGTAATGCAGCAATCGAAACCAGGAAAAAATCACTTAAATACCAATTATTCTGGTTTGCCACTAACCTGCTCCTGCCGAGATGCCGACCTTTGCATCATAATTCTAAACAAAGAAATAATGGATGCAATAAAAGAAACATCAGCAAGCAAAAAAAACATCAAAAATCAAGAAAAGAAGAGTTTGCCACTAACCTGCATTTTTCTGTTTTCGGACTTTTGCATCAGAATTAAATGAATAAGATATGAAAACGGATTATAACAACTTACCAGAACGAATAGATTATTTGATTTCGGAAATAGCAGGGATAAAAGAGTTATTAACGCAAAGGATTCGAAACCCCGAAGAGATACCGAAATATTTGGATATAAACCAAGCACTGCTCTATTTGGGAAAGTTAGGATTTTTAATTAGCAGGTCAAAACTATATAAGTTAACCTCTGGAAATAATATCCCATGTCATAAATCTGATAACCGGATTTATTTCTTTCCACAGGAGTTGGATAGTTGGCTGTCTAGCCAGATTGAAAAGAAAAGTGAAACGAGCCAGAACTTTTCAGACCAATCAAAACAATTTATTATAAAAACGGCTCAATATAAAAACAGGAAATAAAATGAAAACGGATCTCAATATTATCAATATCTGTCTATCAGACACTCCTATGCAAGAATTCATTAGAGAAAATAGAATATTAGGTCGTATTATCAGTGCAATACCCGAAATCCCTTTTGAAAAAGTAAAAATAGGGGAATGTATACGTAAGGGTCGGGAAGATTTATTGTATGAGAATAAAAAAACAGGAGCAAAGCATACAAAAATAACAATTGAAGAGAAGTGTGTGTATGTATCTAAAGTTTTGAAAAAAGTTGCGGAGGAACATAATTCTGATTTTCTGATATTGGATGGCTTTTTGCATTATTTCAATGGTGCTTATTGGGAGAAAATTGATGAATCCGTTGCTTCGGATTGTATTTCTATGGCGGCAGAAAAAGCAGGATTTTTGCCTGTTGAGGCTCAGCAGGAAAACAATAAAAAGAAACTATTGCGACAATTTATTGCTGATTATAAGTGTCCTCCCATCCAAACGAAAGATGATGATTTAAGCATCTCTGTCAATCTAAGAAATGGAACCCTGAAATATAATAATGGAGAGTTTACACTTCGAGATTTTCAAAAAGAAGATATGTTGAGATACCAACTTTCTTTTGATTACGATCCTGATGCGACTTGTCCACAATTTGATGAATTTCTTGATTATGTATTACCTGAAAAACAAGCTCAAGATGTTCTTATGGAAATGATAGGGTACTGTTTTATTCCTACCCGCAAATTGAAGTTGGAAAGAAGTATGATGCTGTATGGCGAAGGAGCCAATGGCAAAGGAGTAATTTACGAACTAGTGAAAGAAATTCTTGGTAAAGAACATGTGACAGGATTCTCCATGGCTGCTCTTTCATTTGATGCGAATACAAGGGCACAGCTTAGTGGGAAACTTCTTAACTATTCATCTGAATTAGGTGGAAAATGTAATCCTGATATGATTAAGAAGCTGATAAGCGGTGAGGACGTGGAGGTAAAAACACTCTACAAAGATGTTTGGACTATGCAAGACTATACATGTAAGTTCATGTTCAACACTAACTCTTTACCTAAAGAAACAGAAGCGAATGTCGCTTTTTTTAGAAGATGGATTATTTTGCCTTTTGATGTCACAATCGCGAAGGAAAAGCGAGACAAAAAACTTCCGGACAAACTAAAAAAAGAACTTCCCGGCATTTTTAATCGTGTAATATCCGGTATCAAACGGTTATTGGAGAGGGAAGACTTTACGGAATCGGAATTGGTAAACCGTACACTTGAAGAATATAAAATTCGTTCAAATACTGTTTTGTTCTGGGTAAAAAAAGAGGGGTGGTTTGCCGTTGTTCCTCCTGAAAATACCGAACGTAAATATGCGAATGTTCCACATATAGAACTTTCATTTTTATACCAAAAATATATTGATTTCTGTCGTAGCAATGGAATGCATCCAGCTAATAATATCACATTTAATGAGAGGATTAGAAAACTATTTTATGTCCAGACGAGAAGTACCAATAATGCTACATGGGTGTTTTGTGATAAGCCTAAAGAGAAGGATATTCCAGTTTCCGATGATACGCAATCTCCAAAAAGCTATGTGGAGAGATTTATAGACAATTTAAATGAAGAAAAATGAAAAATTCAACAGTCAGTTTGTTTGAAAGTTACAAGCAGAAACTTCCAATCGGGCAAGTGAAGCTATTTGATTGGGTATGTAGTGAACGTTACAAAGAAGAGGCGAAATACATTCGCTCTCTTTCAGAGAAAAGCGAACAACGGAAGTACAAGGCAGAATTGCCTTGTATCACTCCGAGTGGTATATTTTCTTATTGTAGTGATAAGTACTTGGATTTGCATAGCGGTTATATCTGCATTGATATAGACGGTGGCAAGGATAATCCAAAAATTACAGATTTTGAGAAGCTAAAACAGGATTTGTCAAGTATTGAATATATTGCATATTGCGGTTTGTCAATTAGTGGGAATGGTGTGTTCTGTCTGATACCGATTGAGCATCCTCGCTATCATAAAGAGCATTTTTATGCTTTGGAAAAGTTCTTTCGAGGCAGAGGCATTGTAATTGATACTTCATGTAAGAATGTGTCAAGGTTAAGGGGGGCTTCTTATGATGCAAATCCTATATTGAATTCCAATGCCTCAACTTTTACAGATAGAATAGAACAGCCTATTAGGCTAATTAAGCAACATACAAATGATGAGAATATGCAAGGTATTCCTATAATAAAAACACCCCAGAATATTCCCATGATTATGACACCCATACTACAACGAATAGGAGATAATCAAATGGATATAACGGGTAATCATCTACGTTGGTTTTCTATTGGTTGTGCTTTGGCCGGAGAATATGGGGAAGAGGGCAGATACATTTTCCATGCAGTCAGCCGGTTCTATAAGACGGAAAGTTATCAATACACTCGTGAAGAAACCGACATCATGTATGATTCATGCCTAAAGAACTATAACAAGTATAAATACACGATAAGAACGTTCTATTATTGGTGCAAAGAATACGGTATGATATAAATTTTATTCTAACTATCAATTATTTAATTATGATGAATGATAAACTTAAATTAGAGAAGGAGTCACATGCTCTACAGAATGAGAAATTACTTTTCTCAAAAAATGTTCGTGTTATACTGACTGGCAACCATTGTTCAGGTATGAGCTATACTTTCGAGACATTGCAGCTTATGAAAACGAAGAAACCATGAGGCGTATTTTCCCACCTGCTTTTATCGTGAAGAAAAGGGATAACTACCGGTATGTAGCTTATCCCTTTTTTTCTTCTCAAAATGTGTGCAATTTGTGTGCAAAATACCGAAACCAAGGATAACCTATACCAAAGGAAGAAACAGAAAGAAAAAGAATATCATTTACCGGTGTGTCACGTTTGTCATTGATTATCACCACTTTCCAAAGGTTGTGTGCAAATTGTGTGCAAGGAGTTTTAGTGTGCAAGAAAAAAGCCGCCACAAGGTTGCTTGTAACGGCTTGATTTCCTTTATTCTATGTCTTGTGGACCAGCCTGGGCTTGAACCAGGGACCTCCAGATTATGAGTCTGTTGCTCTAACCAACTGAGCTACAAGTCCGATGTATCCTTTTATCGGATGCGGTGACAAAAGTAGTATTTTCTATTGAATTATGCAAATTCTTTCAATAAAAAACTACGTGACTTTTCTTCTCAGAATTTATATTTGCGTTTCGGGTTCTTGGGGAACCAGCCTTTTTTTACTCTTTCTTCCTGTTCGAAAACCTCTTTGATTGTCCAGAAAGAGGAGAAGGCAAATACGCCTAGCAGAGAAGCTATGATGACGTTCTCGATGCTTAATGAGGCAACTACACCGGCAATACCGAGTATCAGGAATATCCACCAGCATTTTGTGCCCCAATAATATTCGGCCTTTACCACGACAGGGTGAAAAAGGCCGATAATCAAAAAGGTACAAATTCCGATGAATAACCCTGCAAGGTGATATTCACTTAGAAATTCCATGGGCTTACTTTTCTACTCGGATAGGAATTTCTTTTTTGATGCTTTGCTCTAGAGATATCAATGTCTCGGTAGCTACTACACCCGGTATCTCTTGCATTTTGTTATTCAGCAAATCCATTAGGTGTTCATTGTCACATGCATAAAGTTTGGTCAGCATGGTATACGGGCCAGTGGTGAAGTGACATTCTACGATTTCCGGAATCTTCTGCAACTCGGCCACTACAGATTTGTACATAGAGCCTTTTTCCAGTTTGATGCCGACATACGTACATGTTCTGTATCCCAATGATTTCGGATTTACATGATAGCCTGAGCCTACGATGACACCCAAGTCAATCAATCTCTGCACACGTTGATGAATAGCTGCGCGTGACACTCCGCATTCGGCTGCTACGTCTTTGAAAGGGATGCGGGCATTCTGTGAGATAATCTCTAGTATTTGCCTGTCGAGGTTGTCTATTCTTTCCATAATAATAAATTGTAATTTCCAGTTGTTATCAAATAGTAAGCAAATATAGAGATTTATTTTAATTATTCTTCTTTTCCGAGAAAAAAAATAGGAAAAAGCAAAAAAAAGAGGGGCAATCACTTTGCACCTCTTTCCTTTTTCTATTTAGACAGAAAATTATTTCTTATCCTTCTCGATACTCAACAGTTCAACTTCGAAAATCAAAGTAGAGAACGGTTTGATCTGGCCGCCTGATTCTCTTGCGCCATAAGCAAGATCCTGCGGGATATAAAGTTCCCATTTAGAACCTACGGGCATCATGGTCAATGCTTCTGTCCAGCCTTTGATAACTTGGTTGGCACGGAAAGTAGCCGGTTCGTTACGTTTGTAAGAGCTATCGAATTCAGTACCATCGATCAAAGTACCTTTGTAGTTTACTTTCACTTTGCAAGTGTCGGCAGGAATTTCACCTTTACCTTCAGTGATAACTTTATATTGCAGACCGCTCGGAGTTGTTTTCACACCTTCTTTAGCTTTGTTGTCGGCAAGGAATTTTTCGTTTTCAGCTTTGTAGTCAGCATATTTTTCTTCCAAAGCTTTTGTTTTGATAGCTTCCATAGCTGTACGAGTATAAGCCTGAGCAGCTTCCATAGACATTACGCCACCTTTTTCCAGCGTACCTGCGATGAAACCAGCCATGAAGTTGTCTTTGCTGATAGTTTTAGTAGAGTCACCGGCAAACAGTTCCTGATTGATGTTTTTTATCATACCGTTCTCGCCGCTGATTTGCTGACCGATTTGAATACCTGCCATGTAAGCAATGTCTTTTTTGCTGGTTTTGCTTACGCCGTCGTTCAAACCTTTGATGAATTCTGCCATATATGCAGTATCAACGTTCAAACGACCTGTCAGATAGCCTTTCAGACCTTGAGTCTGAGCCATACCGATAGAATAAGACAGTGAATCGAGGTCTGATTTCAGATTTGCTTTAGGAGCTTGAGCTGTACAAGAAGCAAGGCTTGCAGCAGCGGCGATTGCCATAAAAATACTAATTTTTTTCATTTTGCTTTGAAATTTTTATTTATAATACTTCAAGTAATTCTACTTCAAAAACGAGTGTGCTGTGAGGAGGAATCATTTCTCCGGCACCTCTTGCACCATAGCCCAGGTCCGATGGGATATACAGTTTCCATTTAGCACCTTCCGACATCAGTTGCAGGGCTTCTACCCAACCCGGAATTACCTGGTTAACGCCGAATACGGCAGGTTCGCCACGCTGGATAGAACTGTCGAACAGGGTGCCGTCTACCAACGTGCCTTCGTAGTGGCATCTTACTTGGTCGGTCGCTTTCGGTTTTTTGCCTGTACCTTCATTGATAACCTCGTATTGCAATCCGCTGGGCAGTGTAACAATACCCGGTCTTTTTTTGTTTTCTTCGAGGAAAGCCTTTCCTTGTTCAATGGCGACAGCGCTCATTTTAGCTTCCAGTTCTTCGAAGTATTTGTTTACTATTTCGCGGGCTTCATTGTGGCTGATAGCCGTTTGATTACCTTCCAGTACGTCTCTGATTGCTTGTGCAAAATCATCTACTGCGAGACCTTGAATTCCCATACTTGATAAGTTTTGACCGATTCCAAGGCCAATAGCGTAACTAAATTTATCCATATAATGTTTTTTGTTGGCGATTGAAATGTATCACCTTCATGGTTTTAGCTTTCAATCAATTGCAAATTTATGAATCGCAAAAGTACGTGTTTTATTTGAATCATTTAGCATTTGGTATTTAAAAATTCTTATATCCGTGAAAGTTAACTGCTTTTCTTTAGATTATTTATTCTTTTGTTCCTGAGATTTAATCTCATTGATTCTAGTATTTGTGTATAGATTATAGTATATGTGATGCTAGTCTTTAGGCTACTTCAACTTAAATCCCCGCATTTTCGAAGCTAGATTATTAGGTGCAAAAGTTTTCTTTTATTCGATGATTCTGATTACATTTGTATATCTTAAAATGAACAGAAGGAGGAACGATTATGAAGAATCTGGTAATATTGACGGGTGCCGGTATGAGTGCCGAGAGTGGAATCAGTACGTTTCGTGATGCAGGCGGTCTGTGGGACCGGTATCCGGTGGAGCAAGTGGCTACTCCGGAAGGCTATCAGCGCGACCCTGCATTGGTGATAAACTTTTATAATGAACGCCGGAAACAGTTGTTGGATGTGACGCCGAATCGCGGGCATGAATTATTGGCGGAGCTGGAAAAGAATTTCAGAGTAACGGTGGTAACGCAGAACATTGATAATTTGCACGAAAGAGCCGGAAGCAGTCATATTATTCATCTGCATGGTGAACTGACAAAAGTATGTTCCAGTCGTGATCCTTATAATCCCCATTATATAAAGGAATTAAAACCTGAAGAATACGAGGTGAAACTTGGAGACAAGGCGGGAGACGGAACACAGTTGCGGCCTTTTATAGTTTGGTTCGGCGAGGCGGTCCCCGAAATTGAGACAGCTATTCAATATGTGGAGAAAGCGGACATTTTTGTAATTATCGGCACTTCGCTTAACGTGTATCCTGCTGCGGGATTACTTCATTATGTACCGCGGGAAGCAGCGGTGTATCTCATTGACCCAAAGCCGGTGGATACACATACTTCTCGTCCGGTACATGTGATTCAGAAGGGAGCTTCTGAAGGAGTGGCTGAGTTGAAACAGTTGTTGGGCGTTTAAAACCCTTTCCTGTCTTTATTCCAGTTCAGAGGTAAAAATATGATTATTCCGGAGCACTTCCGAAATTTCGAGTGCGGTGATGCCACTGCACTCGATTCTTAATATTTTTTCCCAATCCTCAAAGTCTACATTCCATTTGTCGATTTGGGGATATTGTGCCAGAAGTTTCTCGATGCGTTTGATGTCGCATTTTCTGGTGATAGAAGTTCGAAAAATCAGAATCTTATTTTCCATGTCTTTTAGAGTTTTATTGATGTGAACGGAACTCTCGAATGGTCATATTGAAATATTGTCTGAAGTTGCGGCTTAATAGTGAAAGGCTGCTAAAACCGCATAGACGGGCAATTTCGGTGGCAGAAAGTTCCTTGTTCCTCTTTAATAATTGTGCTGCTTTTTCAATCCGGGTGCGTTTGATATAATCTGTGGGAGTTTCTCCTGTCAGAATAGTAAATACGCGATGGAAGTGGAAAGGTGAAAAACAGGCGATGCCTGCCATTTTCTGTAATGGTAGTGGCTGGTCTATGTTGTTATGGATGTAGTCGGTGACTTTGTTTATCCGTAACAGGTATTCTTGCTTATTTAATTCTTTCGTTTCCATATCTTTTTGCAAAGTAAAGGATAATAATTGCCGGAGAACTATCCTATTTTGCTAACTTCTCCGGCAGCTGGCAATTATCTTTTTTGTCCTATATAGAATACATAACCATAATATTCTTTATACTTGTCATACAGACTCTGCTCATGCCGTTGCCCGGCAATGAGGTCTGCGGCTGCGGCATTTCCCGAGTATTCCTTCAAAAAAGCTTCCTGGGCCGGGAACTGGGGAGCATAGAAATGTTCTGTCCAACAGTTCTCCGGTAAAATGAAATGGGCTGTCAGTGTATAGCCGGCTTTCTCCATTTGTGCTATTTTTGTCGGGATAGTATCAATTTCCGGGTAATTGGCGAGCCAGAAGTCTTCTATTTCGGCAGGGCGTTCCGGGGTAAACCAGGAGGCTTCTGTTACGGCGATGAATCCGTCCTTTTTCAGGAATCTGTTCCATTCGTTCATGCCACGTTCGAATCCTATATTATAGATAGCGCCTTCGGACCAGATAAGATCGAGTTCTTCGTTTTGAAACGGCAGATTGTCCATTGAGCCGACAATGCCTTTTACTCTGTTTTCGCAATGGGTATTTGCTGCATTTCTGTTGAAGATCTCTATAAAATCGGGGAAAAGGTCGATGCCTGTAATCTGTCCTTTTGTATAGTTGGCTAATACCATTGTCTGTCCGCCTGTACCGCAGCCAATATCGGCGATTTTGGCTTCGTCAGACAGTTCGTTGATGAAACTTACGGCTTTTTGTGTGACTTCGGGACTTCCGGGACCTTGGCGTTCTAATAACTTGAAGTAATTACATATCATTGTGAAATCGAAATCGTGGATTGATTTTAAATCGTTACTCATTGTTTTTTAATGTTTTAGGTGTACGCCAAATGAATGCATACAATGATGCCCGGCTCATTCGACTATACAAATTGTTTTAAAATTCAGATAATAGAATATAACTCTGACATGACTATGTCAGAGAAAACATAAGGGATAATCTGTAGTGAGAGGAAGACTAACAGATTATTTACAGAACGGAATCCTTACGGAATGAAAATGAGTTAAACATCCAATTTTTCTTTTAGTTCGTGGCAAAGATATGTTTTTTAGAGATAAACGTCCGTAAATTCTATAAAGAAAAATACTGTAAACGTGCATTTTAGCAAGAATCGTCAAGTGTATTTTTAGTACTTAGTCGAATAAATGATATAAAAAGGCTATGTATTGAAGTAATAATTAAGTATTATTTGTATTTTTGTAACTTGAAATCTAATTATATATTACATGAAAAGAAGCTTTATTTTTCTCTTGGGCCTTTTGTGTATTATAATGGTGGAGGCTAAAAACCATTACTTTAAACATCTGGGAGTTTCTGACGGATTATCTCAGGTTTGTATATTTTCAATTTATCAAGATGAGTTGGGTGCAGTATGGTTAGGCACTTCGGAGGGATTAAACAGATATAATGGTAAAGATGTAAAAATATTCCGTCCTTCGCAGGGAAATGAAGGTCTGACGAATAATGAGATCAATAAACTGTGTGGAGATAAAAAAGGAAGAATATATATTCGTTCGGGTAATGACTTGATAAAATTTGAACTTTATAAAGAACGGTTTACCTGTTTACTTCGGAATGATGTAAGAGATCTTTTCTGTAAAGAAGATACGTTGTGGGTTAGTTGCAAATCTGGTATCTATTATTATACAGCTGAAAGTTCAGAATTGACTTTTTTCACGAAATTACAGGGAGGAGTAGGTGCGGAAGGTATGATATATGTCGATAACGATTTTATATGGGTTGCTACCAATCATTTAGTTGCTATTTCGCGCAAAAATCCAAAGCAACAAAAGATACTAGCTTCATTCGACAGAGGTAGCCAATGTATTTCAGGAGATAGTGCGGGTAATATATGGGTAGGTACCTGGAACGGTTTGTATAAAATCTCCGCCAATAGGGAAATGACACGTTATATAAATTCTTCAGACAAAGGAGAATTGTCGGATAATCAGATTCGATGTGTATTGGAAGATGACTTCAAACATATATGGGTAGGTACTTTTCGCGGACTTGATTGTTATGATCCTACAATTGATAAATGGGAGCATTATACACGTTATGGTGATTCTCCAAACACCTTGAGCCACCACTCCGTTTTATCTCTCCACAAAGATATGCAAGGTAATATTTGGGTAGGAACTTATTATGGAGGTGTAAATGTCTTTAATCCGAGTAAGACTAGTAATCATTTTTACTATGCAGAGCCGTTGCAGGAAGACTGTTTGAGTTTTCCTGTCGTTGGAAAGATGGCGGAGGATAGTAGTGGAAGATTGTGGATTTGTACAGAGGGAGGAGGATTGAATTGTTATAATGCAGATACTGGGATATTTACTCGGTATCAACATCGGAAAGGTGATGCGAGTAGTGTGGGTAGTAATAATCTCAAGTCAATATTCTATCGAAAAGAAAATGAACGGCTATATGTTGGTGCTCATCTTGGGGGAATATTTGTGTTGGATCTGAAATCGAATAAAGGACATACGCTTCATAATATAGTAGGTGATCCCACATCATTACCGCATGAGATAGTGAACGATATTCAAGAGTATAAGGATGGGCTTGCTTTATTAACACAGGGAGGGGTTGCTTTTATGGATCCGGTGACTGAGAAATTTTCACCACTCTCGAATGATGTAAATGTCCGGAAGCTATTGAATAAAAGATATGCTTTTGAAACGTTCCTGATTGATAGTCGACAACGTATGTGGTTAGCATCGGTTAATGGAGGTGTTATTTGCGTGGATTTGCCTTCATCAAAAATAACTGAGTATGCAATGGATACTAATAATCCTTCTTCAATAGGACGATTTAAAGTTGTCCATATTTTTGAGGACAGTAGAGGAAGTGTATTCTTTTGTACGATAGGATCGGGTATATATGAATATCAAGAAGGGGAGCAATCATTTAAGTCATACAGTACTTCGAATCAATGTCTGCCGAGTGATTATTGTTATTATATCTGTGAATCTGTTGAAGATCATCGTTTATTTATTCTTCATGGAAAAGGACTTTCTATTTTTAATAGAGAGAAAGGAGAAGTTGAAAATACCTATCACCTGTTTAATCAGACTTATAGTCAGGGATCTGCTTTGTATCTAGATAAGAATGGAACTCTTTTTATTAGCGGTACTAATGGCTTGGCTTTATTCCAGAAGCAATCTTTATATGCTTTACCTTCCAAGAATCTTTTGAATTTTGATAAATTGTTTATTTTCAATGAAGAAATTTGTCCTAATGACCAGTCTGGTATTTTGACTGATATACTGGCGAAGACATCGGATATTTATTTAAGCTATAAACAAAATAATATAACTGTTGAATTTGCATCCTTTAATTATAATAATGATCGTAACCGTTTATTTGAGTATCGTTTAGAAGGATTTGATAAGGTTTGGACTCAAACCACTGGTACAACAATAACTTATACGAATTTACCTCCTGGTGAATATATACTTAGAGCCCGTCCATTAGCTGGTAAAGAAAATCTGGATGAGGAAGTTCATTTGAATATACATGTTTCTGCTCCTTTTTATGCCACTGTCTGGGCCTATTTTTTCTATCTTCTATGTTTGCTAGGGGTGATGATTGCATTTATTCGTTTCAAAACTCGTCAGGCTGCTTTAAAGTCCTCTTTGGAGTTTGAAAGAAAGGAAAAAGAGAGGATTGAAGAACTGAATCAGGTAAAATTACGTTTCTTTACGAATATCTCTCATGAATTCCGTACCCCATTAACACTCATTCTTGGACAGATTGAGGTATTGATGCAGATGGATTTGGGCACAACTATTTATAACCGTATCCTTCGCATTTATAAAAATGCATGGCATATGCGGAATCTGATATCAGAATTGCTTGATTTTCGTAAACAGGAACAAGGTTATTTGAAACTTAAGGTTGAAGAACAGAATCTGGTCACATTTACGCGACAGATTTATATGTGTTTCTATGAGTATGCACAAAAAAAAGAGATTACGTATCGTTTTGATAATGTAGAAGAAACAATTTCTGTCTGGTTTGATTCAAAACAATTACAGAAAGTTATTTTTAATTTATTGTCGAATGCTTTTAAATACACACCCAATAAAGGAAGTATAAGGGTAGAGGTAAGAATGCTTGCTTCTCAAGCGATTGTGTCGGTATGTGATACAGGGGTTGGCATTCCGGAAGAACATATTTCAAAGATTTTTGAGAGATTTTATCAAACAGATAATTCTTCTTCGTTCACATTAGGAACGGGCATAGGATTGGCATTGGCTAAAGGAATAATGAATATGCATCATGGAAAGATTGATGTAGAAAGTACTGTGGGAAAAGGTACTAAATTCACGTTATCTCTTCCTTTGGGAAATCGTCATTTTAGTGATGAAGAAATGGCTACTGTAGAAAGTAGAGAGTCAGTAATTATTTCCGAGGCAGTTCCTATGCTTCCCTTTGAACAAATAATGGATGTGGAAGAAGAAAAAACGAAAGTACAAGAGAATATTAAGGAAGAAGATAAACCCATTATTCTTTTGGTAGATGATAATGAAGAATTGTTGTCTATGCTGGAAGATTTGTTTTTGCCGATATATAAGGTATATATTGCACATGATGGACGTGAAGGATTGGAAATGGCACGACAAATTCAGCCGGACTTGATTATAAGTGATGTGATGATGCCTGAAATGTCTGGTAAAGAATTATGTTATAAGATTAAAACCAATGTGGAACTTTCTCATATTTCTGTGGTTTTATTAACGGCTCAGACTTCTGTTGAGTATGTTGTGGAGGGGTTAATGTTTGGTGCAGATGATTATGTAACGAAACCATTTAATGTAAAAGTATTGATTGCTCGTTGTAATAATCTGATTAAAAATAAAAAACGTTTGATAGCACATTATGCAGGTAAGACCATTACGGAGTCTCCGGTGACAGAAGCTATAAATGAAAGAGATAAGGAATTATTAGCGAAATGTGTGAATATTATTAAGGAGAACTTTGAAAATCCTGCTTTTGATGTTACTGCTCTTGCTTCCGAACTCTGTGTGGGACGTAGTAAACTATATATGCAATTCAAACAAATGACCGGATTGACTCCGAATGAGTTTATTCTAAAAATAAAGTTGGATGAGGCAATGTCTTTATTGAAGAACCATCCGGAATTAAATATCTCGGAGATTTCTATACGGTTAGGGTTTTCTTCTCCACGTTATTTCAGTAAATCTTTCAAAGCATTTTTTGGGGTCGCTCCGCAAACTGTAAGAAGTAGGAAGAAAGAATAATGTGTTTTTCATCTACTATCAAATTATACATGACATCCACTAATATTGTACATAAGAGGTCTTATTAAATTGGAGAAAAAGGCTAAAATATGACCAAATCTTCCATTTTAGGTGTTCATTTTTTCCATGTGGATTCATACGTCTACTTTTTGTAATATTTGTATTTATAGGTATTGTGTTTCTCCTCTACTTTTACATCGCTTTAATTTAGTTTTAGTACATAAAATCAAAAAGTTAATTAAACAAGTATGAAGGGCACAAAAAAATATGGAAATAAAATTTTTATAATTACTGAAAATCAGACCAATGCATTAAGAGAAGAAATTAATATGGCTGATTATAAAAAAAACGGTAATAGATGTGGCGGCTATGACCGATGAAATATGAGAAGATTTCAAGCAATCAAAGACTTCTAATTATACTCATTATAATATAACTTATCACATGAAAAGCAAATTAATAACATTATTCTTACTATTAGTTACTATTGGTTCGATAACCTCCGCTCAGGGAATTAAAGAAGAAATCTCTTTAAAATATGGAGCAACGAATGAGGGGAAGCGACAGGATCCTGCAATGCAAAAATTCCGGGATAATCGTTTGGGAGCCTTTATTCATTGGGGATTGTATGCTATTCCTGGGGGTGAATGGAACGGAAAAATGTACGGTGGGGCTGCTGAATGGTTGAAGAGTTGGGCAAAAGTACCTGCTGATGAATGGCTGAAACTGATGGATCAATGGAATCCTACCAAATTTGATGCAAAGAAGTGGGCAAGAATGGCTAAAGAGATGGGAGCTAAGTATGTAAAGATAACAACGAAGCATCATGAAGGTTTCTGTTTGTGGCCGAGTAAATATACTCAATATACGGTAGCGAATACTCCTTATAAAAAAGACTTGTTGGGCGAAATGGTAAAAGCCTACAACGATGAAGGTATTGATGTACATTTCTATTTTTCAGTGATGGATTGGAGCCATCCGGATTATCGTTACAGTATAAAATCTGAAGAAGATAGTATTGCATTCAGCCGTTTTCTGGAGTTTACAGACAATCAATTGAAAGAACTGGCCACACGTTATCCTACAGTGAAAGACTTCTGGTTTGATGGTACATGGGATGCAAGTATTAAGAAGAATGGTTGGTGGACAGCTCATGTGGAACAAATGCTGAAGGAGATGCTTCCGGGGGTTACTATTAATAGCCGTCTGCGTGCCGATGATAAAGGAAAACGTCATTTCGATAGTAATGGTCGTTTGATGGGAGATTATGAATCAGGTTACGAACGTCGTTTACCCGATCCAGTAAAAGACCTTAAGGTTACACAATGGGATTGGGAGGCTTGTATGACTGTACCCGAAAACCAATGGGGATATCATAAAGACTGGTCATTGAGTTATGTCAAAACTCCGATTGAAGTACTTGATCGTATTGTACATGCTGTTTCTATGGGAGGAAATATGGTTGTAAACTTTGGTCCTCAAGCAGATGGAGATTTTCGTCCGGAAGAAAAAGCTTTGGCGACTGCTATCGGCAAATGGATGAGTCGTTATGGAAAGGCCGTTTATGCCTGTGATTATGCCGGATTCGACAAGCAGGATTGGGGATATTACACACGCGGTAAAAATGGTGAAGTGTATATGGTGGTATTCAATCAACCATATAGTGAACGTTTGATAGTAAAAACCCCGAAAGGAATTTCAGTTGAAAAAGCTTCTTTATTAGATACTAACGAAGATATCAAAGTTGTTGAAACAGCTCGTAACGAATATAATGTATCTGTTCCCAAGAAGAATCCGGGTGAACCTTATGTTATTCAGCTTAAGGTGCGTGCAGCTAAAGGAACAAAAGGTATTTATCGGGATGCTTTAACATAAATCAAAAGAGGATTGTAATATGAAGTTCAAATTTACATTCATTTTGTTAGTATTGATCGGGCAGTTTTTCTCTCTCACTGCCCGGGAAGTGACCTCTTTCAATGAAGGTTGGTTATTCAAACGCGGTCCTTTTTCGGAAGACCCAGTAAAAGTTGTTGCTCAATGGGAGGGGAAATGGGAAACTGTAAATCTGCCTCACACATGGAATGCTAAAGATATGCAGGTAAAGGCTGCTTCTTTTTATGAAGGAGTTGGCTATTACAAGAAAAAACAATTCTTTAATGAAGAATTGAAAGGGAAGCGTGTGTTTCTTCGATTTGAAGGTGTGGGCGCAAACACCGAGGTATATGTTAACAGTAAGCTTGTAGGAACCCATAAAGGAGGTTATAGTGCTTTTGCTTTTGAGATAGGAACAGCTTTGAAATTTGGAGCTGAGAATGAGATCATGGTAAAAGCTGATAATACCGCACGACCGGATGTTATTCCGGTGAATCATAGCCTTTTCGGAGTGTATGGAGGTATTTATCGCCCGGTATGGCTAATTATTACTGAACAAAATAATATAACAGTTACCGATTGTGCTTCTCCAGGTGTTTATATTACTCAGAAAAATGTTTCGAAACGTTCTGCAGATATTACTGTAAAAGTAAAATTAGACAATGGTAGCCTTACTCCTGCGAATTTAGTACTTGAAAATACTCTCTATACCCAAGAAGGAAAGAGAGTTGCTTCACATCGCCTTCCTTTGGAATTAACTCCTCAAGGAACGCAAACTTATTTTTCAACTTTTAAATTGAACAAACCTCATCTTTGGCAAGGACGTAAAGATCCTTATTTGTATAAAGTCGTTTCACGTTTGGTAGCAGAAGGAAGGGTCATTGATGAAGTTATCCAACCTTTGGGTGTTCGTAAGTTTGAGGTTGTTGCCGGTAAAGGATTTTATTTGAATGATGAGAAATATCCGATGTATGGTGTAACCCGTCATCAGGATTGGTGGGGATTAGGAAGTGCTTTGACTAATAAAGAACATGATTTTGATTTAGCACAGATAATGGACGTAGGGGCCACGACTGTCCGTTTTGCCCATTATCAACAATCAGATTATCTCTATTCTCGTTGTGATTCTTTGGGATTGGTCATTTGGGCTGAAATCCCTTTCGTGAATCGTGTGACAGGCTACGAAGCGGAAAACGCGCAGTCTCAGCTTCGTGAGTTGATTCGTCAGAGTTTTAATCACCCTTCTATCTATGTTTGGGGGTTGCATAATGAGGTATATCAACCTCACGAATATACAGCCGGGCTGACGCAAGCACTTCATAATCTTGCCAAGACAGAGGACCCGGATCGTTATACTGTAGCTGTCAATGGTTTCGGACATGCTGAACATGCAGTGAATCAGAATACAGATATTCAGGGGATGAACCGCTATTTCGGATGGTATGAGAAGAAGCTACAAGATATTGAACCATGGGTGAAAGGATTGGAAGAAAAGTACCCGTGGCAAAAGCTGATGTTGACAGAATATGGTGCGGATGCCAATTTGGAACATCAGACTGAATATCTCGGTGATGCATTGAATTGGGGAAAACCTTTTTATCCGGAAACATTCCAGACTAAAACGCATGAATATCAATGGAGTGTTATTTCGAAACATCCTTATATCATTGCTTCTTATCTATGGAATATGTTTGATTTTGCTGTGCCGATGTGGAGTCGGGGTGGTGTACCTGCTCGTAACTTGAAAGGCTTGATGACTTTTGACCGGAAAATCAAGAAGGATTCTTATTATTGGTATAAAGCCAACTGGAGCAAGGAGCCTGTATTGTATTTGACGCAGCGCCGAAATGCGGATCGTGAGCGGAAACAGACCTCTGTGACAGTTTATTCTAATATTGGTACTCCTATAGTATATCTTAATGGTAAAGAATTGACTGGTATTCGCAAGGGATATACTGATGTGCATTATGTTTTTGATAATGTAACACTGGAACAAGGTAAAAATGTAATAAGAACCGTTGCAACACATAACGGAAAAGAATACACGGACGAAATTGAATGGAATTATACAGGAGAAAAGAAACGCAATGCTGACTCGCGTGAGAATAAGAACGAACATGCTGGTTGGTAATTGCTTGTTTAGAATATATAAAACAATATTGTTGAATCTTTAAATATGAAAGCCTATGTGAAACTATGATCTTACATCAATTCGAAAAACACTTAGAATTAAAAATGTTATGGAAAAAAAAACATCTAAATTACTTATGGAATACAAGAAATTTTATTTATTAATTATCGTATGCCTCTTTTCTATAGGAATATTCGCTCAGAGCGGTACGGAGAAGATTAGCATTTCGTTTAGTAAAATACCTTTAAAAGAAGCTATGGCAAGAGTAGAGAAGGCTTCGGGGTATTTGTTCTCTTATGATGCGACTGAAATAAATGCAGAACAATTGGTAAGTCTGAACTGCAAGAATGAAGAAGTGCGTCTGGCGCTTCGTAAAATGTTTGAACCGACTAATATTACATTCAAATTTCAGAATAAACAAATCGTGTTGGCTCTTTCTTCTAAAGACGCGTTGACTTCTAAAAAAGGAGCTACTAAAACTGTTACAGGTACCGTTTCCGATGGAGCAGGGGAGCCTATTATTGGTGCCACAGTAATAGTGAAAGGCACTATTAACGGTGTGTTAACTGATATGGATGGTAAATACACTATTAAAGCAAGAGAAGGTGAAGTTTTGGAATTTCGCTATATTGGTTATAATAGTGTTGAACAGAAAGTAAAGGATAAAAGTGTTATCAACATTGCTATGGCGGAATCGAATGTAAATCTGGATGACGTTGTTGTTATTGGTTACGGTTCACAAAAGAAAGAAAGTGTAGTATCTTCTGTGAATACAATGAAACCTGCAGAGATTGCTATACCAACGCGTAGTTTATCAAATACGATTGCTGGTCAGGTTGCTGGTGTGATTGCCATTCAACGTTCTGGAGAACCAGGAAATGATGATGCCGATTTTTGGATTCGTGGTCAAAGTTCATACGCTGGTGGTACGAGTCCATTGGTGTTAGTGGATGGTGTTCCTCGTAGCATGAATGATCTTGACACAGATGAAATTGAGACATTTACTGTCTTGAAAGATGCTGCTGCTACTGCTGTATATGGTTCTGAAGGTGCTAATGGTGTAGTTCTGATTACAACAAAACGTGGGCGTGCACAAAAAACTATTATCAGTTTCAACGCACAATATAGTATTGCTACTCCTACCCGTATGCCGGAGTTGATGAACTCTTGGGATTATTTATCAATGTGGAATGAAGCGTCTTGGAATGATGCTGGTAATCCTAATTGGGATAGTTATATGCAAAATAGTGCTCCATACAGTGCCGAAGCATTGGCAAGGTATCGGGATGGAGTTGATCCGGATTTATACCCGAATTCTATTTGGACCGACTTATTATCTAATAACACGCAGAATCAACGTTATACAGTAAATCTGCGAGGAGGTTCGGAAAAAACTAAGTTCTTTGTATCAGGAGCTTATTATAAGGAAAATGGTATGTTTAAATCGAATCCATTGGATGACTACAATGCCAATATCGGATTGGAACGTTATAATTTGCGCTCCAATGTAGATATGGATATTACTCCGACGACCAAACTTTCCGTTGATATGAGTGGACAATACAGAACTCAAAATAACCCCGGAAATTCTTCTGACCAGATTTTTAAACATATCATACTTTTCCCGACTCATTTGGTACCTTTTACATGGTCGGACGGGACTGCTGCAGTTTGTGATACAGATGCAGACGGACGTTATAATCCTTATAACTTGCTTAACTACTCCGGTTATTCTAAGAAATGGTCTGTAGCAATGCAAACCAAGGCAACTTTAAGACAAAAGCTCGATTTCATTACGAAAGGACTGTCTGTTCAAGGTAGTATAAGTTTCGATGCAGATTTCAGTTCTACTCTAGCCCGTTCGACGAGTCCGGATAAATATACAGTTAAAGGTAGAGATGAAAACGGTCAGCTTATAAAGACATTATTTGCAGAAGGTAGTCCTCTTGGAGAAGCATCTGTAAGTACAAGCAGTGGTACAAAGAAGATCTATATTGAAGCGCAGTTGAACTACGAACGTACTTTTGCCAAGAAGCATGCCGTTACGGGAACTTTTGTGTACAATCAAAAAGAAACTCAATACCAAGGTTCCAGAAAATCGGATGGATCACAAAATGTCGGTGGCTTGCAACTGTTGCCTTTCCGCAAGCAGAATATTGTAATGCGCGGTACCTACGCTTACGACAGTCGGTATATACTGGAAGCCAGTTTTGGTGCAACGGGTAGTGAAAATTTTGCTCCGGGTAATCGTTGGGGTGTGTTCCCAGCAGTAGGTGCTGCTTGGAATGTTCACGCTGAGAAATTTATGCAGAAAGAAAGCGTCTTGGATATTCTTAGTAAATTGCGTTTAAGAGCTTCTTATGGTCTTACAGGAAATGACAACACAGGAAGTTCCCGTTTTGTATATAGAGAACTATTGACTAATAGCGGTAGCCAGAATATCGGTCTGAATCCGGGAACAAACGGCGGTCCTACAACTTCTATAGGTCGAATTTATGAAAATACATTTGCTGCTCCATACATTAGCTGGGAAATAGAGAAGAAAAGCAACTTCGGTATTGATATGGGATTATTCCGTGGTCGTGTTGATATCACTGCTGATTATTTCTATAATCGCCGTGAAGATATTTTGATTCAGCGTGTAACTATTCCTACGGCTACCGGTTTCCGTGTAAATCCATGGCAGAATTTCGGTGTTACGACTAACGAAGGTTTTGATGCTAGTATTACAATTAAGCATAACATCGGAAAAGACTGGGTTCTTTCAGCTAGAGGTAATGTAACATACGCTGTTAACAAGATTGTTGAAAAGGATGAGATTCCGCAGGCTTATTCATGGCTTGCTCAAACGGGCACTTCTATCGGAACAAATAAAATATATGTCGCAGAAGGGTTATTTACGAATCAGGATTTTATTATTACTGAAAAGTCTGATGGTAGCTACAATTATAAGCTGAAAGACGGAATAGCCACTTATGCTGCCGACGTGAAACCCGGTGATATCAAATACAAAGACTTGAACGGTGATGGTGTTATTAACGATAATGACCAAACTTATTATAGTGGTATCTATCCAAATAACCCGCAGCTTGTTTACGGTTTCGGACTTAATGTGCAATATAAAGGTATCTATGCTGGTGTATTCTTTCAGGGAGTAGGTAAAACATCTGTCAACTTGAAAGCTAATACAAGTTACTTTGTTCCGTTTGCTAATGGAAAAGACCAGTCTTCTGCACGTGTGCAAGCTGCCGATCACTGGAGGGCAAGTGATCCCAACAATATGAATGTATTATATCCTCGTTTGCATACCAATGAATATAGTAATAATACGCTGAATAGTACATGGTGGTATAGAAACGGAAGTTTCCTTCGCCTGAAGAATGTGGAACTTGGTTATCAGTTTGATAAGAAATTGGTTCAGAGATGGAAAATGCAGAACCTTCGTGTATATGTGCAGGGAAGCAATCTTGCCGTATGGGATCACGTGAAAATGTGGGATCCGGAAATTGGAAACAGTGGTGCACGATATCCGATTAACGCTACTTGGACTTTCGGTCTTGATGTGACTTTTTAACCAATAATCAATTATAAGAATAATTAATTATGAATATTATAAAAACAATATGTACAGCAACCGCCGTTTTATTGGCAGGTATGTTGACCTCTTGCTCAGATTATCTGGATGTTT